>Ga0209012_1000018_pt1 | contig 286654 bp, 249 predicted proteins | sample RS3BMetagenome_FD_184735 | JGI IMG/M metagenome (GOLD analysis project Ga0209012, IMG submission 184735) | Ferric oxide microbial mat and aquatic microbial communities from Rainbow Spring, Yellowstone National Park, USA - RS3B (SPAdes) (version 3) ... | reverse complement strand
GGGGGTGTGAATCCGCTTCGCGGGCCGCAGGGCGAGGAACGGATCCCGTCATTCCCCGTAACTCCTCGATAATCCCGCCTTTCCCGCCCGATCTCCCGCTGCCTCCTCACTATCTCCAAATCCCTGCGCTCTAGCCAGTTTTTTCGACGTCGCGCTCGTCAAACACGTTGCCGCAGTGGGGGCAGCGGTAGTACGCCTGGCCGGACTTTTCGCCAATCCCCAGGTAGGTTCCGCGCGCCTCCCGGCAGACCGGACAGAAAGGCGCACGGCCCACCCGCAGGCGAACAAAGAATGCCCAACGAAGGAGGAATATGAGCAGGAAGATCAGGACAACCACTAAAATCAAGGACAGCATGACGAATACATTGTACTACAAGGGATCCGGACCTAACCCCCTAACCCCTTCCCGACGCGGGGAAGGGGGAACACGCTAGGTGGTAGCTCGCGCGCCATCACGACCTGACTCCCCTTCCCGCGTCGGGAAGGGGCGGGGGGTTAGGTCAGTCCCGGCCTCAGCCGCCCACGAACTCCCGCACTTTCTCCACCAGGCGATCGATTTCGTCTTCGGTGTTGAAGAGCGCGGTCGAGACGCGAATCTTCTCCGAGCCCTTGCCGAGGGTGCGCGGATACAGGTTGGCCGCCTCGAAGCTTTGCTGCAGAGCGGTTTCATCGCGGCCGGGAACCCGGAAAGACGTCAGGCCGCTGGACCGCCCGTACTCCAGCGGCGTCCAGAGTTCGACGCCGGGAATCTCGGCGAGTTGCCGCTTGAGGTAGGTGGAGAGATGGGCGATCCGGTCGAAGACGTTCTCCCAGCCGAGTTGGTCGAACCAGTCCAGGGCCAGGCCGATGCTCGCGTGCACCGCGAACCCGCGCGTGCCAAACTCGAAACGGCGGCCGTCCGGCTTCAGCACGATGCCCTTTTCGTGGTCGAAGCTCTGTTCCGAACCGGCGCCGACGTAGGCCGGATGGAGTTGCTGCATCAACTCTTGTCGCGCGAAGAGAAAGCCGGTCCCCTTCGGGCCGCCGAGCCACTTGTGGCAGTTGCTGGAGAAGAAGTCGCAGCCAATCTCCTGGACGTCGATCGGCGTGATCGCGAACGACTGCGCGCCGTCGATGAAGGCCAGCGCCCCGTGGGCGTGGGCCAGCGCGCAGACCTCGCGCGCCGGCAGTCGGATGCCGTAAGGCGAGGTGACGTGGCTCGTGCCGATCAGCCGGGTGCGCGGCGTGATCAACTCTTCGATCGCTTGGAGGCTTTCCGCCGGATCGTGGCTGACCTTGAACCGCTTGACGATAATGCCGTAGCGCTGCGCGGTGTACCGCCAGGGAAAGTTCATCGCCGGATGCTCTTGATCGGAGATAATGACTTCGTCGCCCGGCGTCCAGTCCAGCCCGGCGGTGACGAGAGTGACGCCATCGGTTGCGTTACCGGTCAGCGCAATCTCCTCCGGTTTGGCGTTGATCCGAGTTGCCAGACGCGCTCGAGACGCCTCGGTGGCAACCCGATAGCGGTCCCCGACTGCCATGCCACGGCGTTCGAAGCTGGCGATCGCTTCGAGGTACTGTTCGAGGACCGGCTCGGCCATAATCCCGTAGGTTCCGGTATTGAAGTACGCCATCTCGCGGAGGATCGGATAGTGGATCCGTACCGCCGAAAAATCCAGAGTAGCTGGGGGCATTGCGTTCCTCTCAGATTTGCCTTAATTCAATTGTGGCGTAAACATGCGGGCGGCTTGCTCGGCAAAGTGACACGCCACCTGATGATCCGAACCTACCGACCGTAAGGGTGGTTCCTCGGATTTGCAGACCGCCTGGGCGAGCGGGCAACGCGGGTGGAACCGACAGCCAGCCGGCGGATTGATCGGGCTGGGCACTTCGCCAGCCAGCGGGACGTGCTGGAAGCGAGCCGCGAGGACCGGATCCGGAACCGGAACCGCGGAGAAGAGCGCCTGGGTATAGGGATGGTGGGGCCGACTGTAGAGCGAGTCGCGCTCGGCTAACTCGACGATTTTTCCCAGGTACATCACCGCGACCCGATCGCTCATTTGCCCAACCACCGCGAGGTCGTGGGCAATGAAGAGATAGGACAGCCCAAGGCGGCCCTGCAGGTCGGAGAGTAGTTGGAGAATCTGCGCCTGAATCGAGACGTCGAGCGCCGACACCGGCTCGTCAAGGACGATGAAGGAGGGTTCGACGGCGATCGCTCGGGCAATTCCGATCCGCTGACGTTGCCCACCGGAGAACTCGTGGGGGTAGCGCTGGACAACCTCAGGATTGAGATCGACCAGCGTCAGTAATTCGGCGATGCGTTCCTTCCGCGCCTTGCCTTCGTACAGATGGTGAACCGAGAGGGGCTCGGCGATGATCTGTCCGATCGTCAAGCGCGGATTCAGCGAGGCAAACGGATCCTGAAAGACGATTTGCAGGTGTCGGCGGAGTGGGCGCAATTCGTCTTCGCTCAAAGAACCGAGGTCCTGGCCACGGAACCGGATCGTCCCGCTCGTTGGCCGTTCCAGGAGGAGAATCGTCCGGCCGGTCGTGCTTTTTCCACAGCCGCTTTCCCCCACCAGTCCTAAAGTCTGCCCCTCGGATAGATCGAAGCTAATGTCGTCGACCGCCCGCAACGTGTCGTGCCGGCGCACGAGCCAGCCTTCGCCCCGGATCTGGTAATGGACTTTCAGATTGTTGACGTCGAGAAGAGGCGCGGACGATACGTTCACCCTGGGACCTCCGAAGGAAGCGGCGTCGACGCGTTGATCTCCACCGGATTCCAGCACGCCGAGAGATGCTCCGGACCAGCGTCGGCAAGCTCCGGCACCGCGACGCGGCACTGGTCGGTAACCCGCGGACAGCGCGGCGCGAAGGGACAACCGGTGGCCGGTTCGGTGACGACCGGTGGTGAGCCGGGAATCGTTTCGAAGTGGGACAGGCGATGGCGGGTCAACCGAGGGACGCAGCGGAGCAGTCCAACGGTATAGGGATGGCGGGGATGGGCGAAGATCTCGTCGACCGGTCCGGTTTCGACAACCCGCCCGGCGTACATCACCACGACCCGCGCGCAGTGGCCGGCGACGATTCCCAGGTTGTGGGTAATCAAAATCGTCGCGAGATTCTGCTCGCGCGCCAGCTCGCCCATCAACTCGAGGATCTGCGCCTGGATCGTGACGTCCAGCGCGGTCGTCGGTTCGTCGGCGATCAAGATCTCCGGCCCGCAGGCCATGGCCAGGGCGATCATCACTCGTTGGCGCTGACCACCACTCATGCGATGGGGATATTCATCCATGCGACGCTGGGGATCCGGCAACCCGACTCGGCGGAGTAGCTCGATCGATCGCTCGACTGCCGCTGAGCGAGGCATCCCGAGGTGAACCCAGAGGATTTCCCGCAGGTGATCGCCGACGGTCAGCACCGGATTAAGTGAGGTCAGGGGATTCTGGGGAACGAGCGCGATGGCTCGCCCGCGAATCTTGCGAAGCTCGGACTCTGGCTTCCTGACCAGATCCTCGCCGTGAAACCGCACCTGGCCACCCACGATTTTTCCCGGCGTTCGGATCATGCCCATGATCGACAGCGCGGTGACGCTCTTGCCAGATCCGCTTTCGCCGACGATGCCGATGGTTTCGCCGACACTCAACGAAAACGACGCCCCTTCCACCGCGTAGACCGTCGTCTTACGCACGCGGAATTGGGTGCGCAGGTCGCTCACCGCGAGCAGTGGTCCCTCGCCGGCATTAGCCCTCACCGCTTCTCGCGTCGGTTTCGACACCTTGCTATCCAGCATGGGTTCTCCTTAAAAACGACCTAACCCCCTAACCCCCTTCCCGATACGGGAAGGGGGAACTGGTCAAGGAGAGGTTGCGATTCTGCGCATCGCAACCTCTCCTTGACCAGCATGCCGCTTGAGATGGCTCGGTCTGATCCGGGTTTTTCGGAAGCGTCGTGCCCCGTGGGGCACGACGCTTCCGAAAAACTCTCTTCCCCCTTCCCTGGCAGGGAAGGGGGCCAGGGGGATGGGTGACAACCTACTGGGTATGCCGGAACTGGTCGACGTTGTTGGCGATGTAAAGATTGGCCAAATCGGTGGTCGCCGTGCCATTACCCGGCCACTCGAGCCCGTCGTACCCGTACTTGTCCTTGCCGAGCGCCGAGCCCTTGAAGAACGGCTGGAAATAATAGCCGTGCAACTGGAAGTAGACGAAGATCGACGACGCGTCCGACGTCAGCAGTTTCTGGGCGTCCGCGTAGAGGCCGTTGCGCTTCTGCTGGTCGGTCTCCGGATCGGCCTGCTTGAGCAGGTTATCGTATTGGGTGTTATTCCAGTTGTGGCGGCCGCCACCCTTCCACACGCCGAGCATGTTCGACGCGTCGAAGTAGTCCATACCGTAGGAAACCCAGCCGAAGGGCATCTGGGTCGGCTTCGCGTTCAGCTTGCTCATAAACGTGGGCGAGTCGAGGTTCTGCAGGTTGACCTTCACGCCGAGCGTCTGCTGCCAGCCGGCGGCCAGTGCCTGGGTCACCGCGCTGTCGGTCGCCGGGCCGTTGCCGCGAATGTAGAAGGTCACGGCGGGGAAGCCCTGGCCGTTCGGGTAGCCGGCCTCGGCGAGCAGGCTCTTCGCCTTGGCGGGATCGTAGTTCGTCAACGACTGGAGGTCGGCGTTGACGGACGACGGGTAGCCCGGCATGAGAGCGCCGTACGCCGGAATCGCCAGCGGCGCGAGGATGCCCTTGATGATCGAATCCCGGTCCATGGCGTGCGCGAAGGCCTGGCGCACCTTGACGTTATCCCACGGCTTCTGGGTGACGTCGAAGAAGGCGTAGAACACGCGGAAGTCCTGCGGGTTGACGTAAAGGTGCAGATTCTTCATGTTCGAATCCGCCTGGGCGACCTTGATGTCCGGCCCGAAGACCTCCACGCTATCGATTTCACCCGCCTGGAAGCGTTGGAAGTTGCTGCCGCCCTTGACGATGTTCCCGATTTGCTGCTCGATCAGCGGGATCAGGTCGCCGGTGTACTTCGTGTTCGGGACGACCAGGGTGCGCTTGTCCGGGCTCCACTCCTGGAGCATGTACGGGCCGGAGCTAACGCTGGTTTGCGGATTGGTGTTGTAGACGCCCGAGCCGTACTTCTGAAGTGCCGCCGCGGAAAGTGGCCAGGAGTACAGGAGCTGGGCCGGCAGGTACGGAACCGGCACCTCGGTTGTGATGATCAGGGTGTAAGGATCGCTGCCCTGCTTCACGCCGATCTGATCCGTTCCAACCGTGCCCTTCGTCGCGGCAGTGTAGTTTTTGATGACGCCCGACCAGTACCAGGTGAAGTCCCAGGCGTGCTTGGGATCCGCGCTGTAGCGGAACGTCTGGACGTAGTCGTTGGCGGTGACATCGGTCCCATCGTTCCACTTCAATCCCTGTTTGAGGGTAAAGGTCCAGGTCAGGCCGTCCTTGGCCAAATCCCACTTCGTCGCCACGCCGGGGTGAATGTTGAAGTCGCTGTCAATACTGGTCAACGGCAAGTTGAAAAGGTCCGCCAGCGGCGCGCGGGCGTAGACCGATTCGTAGAAGTCCATCGCTTTGTAGTTGGCGCCAGTCGAGTCGGTCGCCGAAATGGTTATCTGCTTCGCCGCCGGCGCGGCGTCGGCCGGTAACTGCGCGCCCCAGGCGTTCTTGATGGCACCGGTCCCGGCAGCGGCGGCCGTGGCAGCCGGGGTTGGGGTCACCGGAACCGCGGTCATAATCTGTACCGGAGCGACCGTTGGAGCGGCGGTCGCGGTTGCCGCGGGCGCCGCCGCGGTCGTCGGTTGGGCCGGCGCCGAGGTCGGCTGAGCCGGAGCGGCGGTCGGGGTCGCGGCCCCACCGGAGCACGCCGCCAGGAGGACCACCGCGCCGACGCCGGATGTCGCCAGGAAACCGCGGCGAGACAGCACGCGCGCGCCAAATGCCAGAGAATCGCGAGATAAAGCGGACATTAGTTTCCCTCTCTTGCCCATTAATAAGTCCAACGCTTGCGAGAACCCAGACGCGCCATCGTCAGAATGTCATTAGGTGATTAACGCTTCTCGAGCACCTCCCCGCGTACCTCGCCAGGCCCCCTTACTCCCGCGAACTTGGATCGAGCGCGTCACGCAGGCCATCGCCGAGGAAGCTGAAGCCGAGCATGGTTAAAGCGATACAAAGCATGGGGATCAAACCGATCAGTGGATCGAGCTGCATGTACTGCGCGTCCTCGGTGATCATCTTGCCCCAGCTGGGGATCGGATCCTGCACCCCGAGACCGAGAAAGCTCAGGCCAGCTTCGCCGAACACCGCGCCGGGTATCGCCAGGACGAACACGACGATGATCGGACCGGCGGCGTTTGGCAGGATGTGCTGAAGCATGATCCGCCAGGGCGGCGTGCCGATCGCCCGCGCCGCGGTGACGAACTCGCGCTCGCGCAAGGCGATGAACTGCGCCCGGGTGAGCCGGGCAATCGGCACCCAGCCGGTGATGGCCAGGTACAGCGCGACGTTTAGCAAGCCACTGCCGTAGAGCGTCGCCAAGAGAATCGCGACGAGCAGCGTCGGCAGGGCCGCCATCGCTTCGAGCAGGCGCTGCACCACGAAATCGGTTTTGCCGCCAAACCAGCCCGCCGCCGCGCCCATCGGCAAACCGATCAGCGTGCTCAGCAGCGGCACCAGGAAGCCGACGGTCATCGACGTGCGCGCGCCCCAGATGACCCGGCTGAGCAGATCTCGCCCAACCTCGTCGGTTCCCAGCCAGTGCGCCGCGCTTGGTCCCTTGAGGGTCTCGGCCAGATTGGTGAACTCGTAGCCCCCCGGCTCCAGAACCGGTGCGAAGATCGCCATGAGAAGGATCACCGCGACGATCACCCCGCCAACCAGCGCCGCGCGGTTGCGTCGGTAGCGATTCCAGGCGTCCCGGAGCGGGGACGAGAGCGCGGGCTTGCGAACGAGAGCGCGGGGAGCCGCGGCAACTGAACTCATCGCGATAATCCCTCCAGGCGCACGCGAGGATCGACCAGAGTGTAGGCCACGTCGCTCAGGAGGTACAACACACCCCAGAGGACGCAGGTGAGGAGCGCCAGCGCCATGATCGTCGGATAATCGCGCTCCTGGCTCGCCGTGGTGAAGTAGTTACCGAGCCCGGGCAGCGCGAACTGGGACTCGATCAAGAAGGAGCCGGTCAGGATATCCGGAATGCTCGGCCCGAGGATCGTGATCAACGGGATCAAAGCGGTGCGCAAAACGTAACGGCGCAGCACCCGCCACTCCGGCAACCCGCGCGCGCGCGCCATGGTCACGTATTCCGTGCGCATGACCTCCAGGGTGCTGGCCCGGGTGTAGCGCGCGATGTTAGCCATGGGGGCGAGGGCGTAGGCGACCACCGGAAGAACGAGCTGGTTCGGATGGCAGCAGCCGCCGGTGGGAAACCAGTGCAGCATCACCGCGAAGACCTCGATCAAGAGGAAGCCGAAGACGAAGTTGGGCAGGCCGATCCCCAGCGTCGCGAGGAAGGTCGCCAGGCTGTCGATCCAACTGTTCTGCTTGACCGCGGCGAGAGTCCCCAGGAAAAGCCCCACGCTGTACGCCAGCAGGAGGGTCAGTCCGCCCACCCGCAAGGTCACCGGCCAGGCGCGAGCGATCAGGCTCGTCACCGTTTCGGTTGGGCTCTCGAAGGGGATGCCAAAATCGCCGTGGAGAGCAGCCCAGAGCCAGCGCAGGTATTGCTGCCAGATTGGCAGATCGAGGCCATACTTGCGCTTGATGTTCTCGTAGGCGAACGGCGGCAGCGGCTGCTTGCTGTTGACGATTTCGAACGGACCACCGGGCACCGAGTGCATCAGCGCGAAGATGCCAACCGTCACGATCAGCATCGTCAGCAGCAGGGTGCCAAAGCGACGCGCGATGTATGTGGCCATCCTCTACTTTCCCCCGGTGCTAGCAGTGTCGATGCCCAGGTGCAGCGCGATCATTCGCGGAATGTCGTCACGGTCGCGCCGCCGCAGCAACTCGACCATCTGGAGGTGGCTCCGCTGCATTTCGGCCGCGCTGACAAAATGGACGCGCGGACTGGTGTAGCCCACCCCCCAGAAGAACCGGTAGAGAATGGTTCCCATCGTCACCAGGAAGCGATTACCGGTCGCCGCGAGGCAGGCCCGGTGGAACTCGTCGTGGATCTGATGGATCTCGGCCTCATCGGTCGCGTCGCGCATCGCCACCGCGAGCGTCTCCAGGTGGTCCAGGTCGTCGTCGGTTAGCCGGTCCACGAGCAATTCGTGGATGCCGCGCTCGAAGATCACGCGGACTTCCAGAAACTCGGCGTTGTCAAGTTCCGAGGCGTTGATCCAGGTGGCAAGCTGCCGAAAGACGTTGGTATCCGCCAGGGTACTCACGTAGATGCCCCGCCCGTGGGCGACCTGGACGATCCCCAGCGCTTCGAGCGACGAAACCGCCTGCCGAACGACGTTGCGACTGATCCCGAGCGAACGCGCCAGTTCGGATTCCGAGGGCAGACGATCGCCGCCGCTGAGGCGGTTGACCAGGATGTGCTCGCGAATCGCGTCCACCGCGCGATCGATCAGCCGCTCGCGCGGCAACGCCTGGAGAGACTTCCCGTCTTCGGTCGCTGACACCCTAATCCCCTGAGCCACTCATTCTACAAGTAGCCCGGACGCGGAATGGGCGCTATGGTAACACGAGTCCCAAGGTCGGTCAATGGCGAATATTCACCGAACGAGGGGAGGTTCTACCGCTGTCGTCACACCCCGGGGACACGCCCCACCGGGCAGACCAGGGAACCGGCGGCGCGCTCGAAGAGAACACTGGCTTCCTCGTCGTGCCGTGGTCGTTCGGGTTGAAGACGCGAAACAATCGCGTTCCAGCTGGTAGGCGATGGTAGACTGGGTGCTTCCGCGATATTTTCTTACCGCTTGGGCTACGTCTTCCCCGAGCCAACGATTTCTCCACGAGATCTCACCCTCCGTGCAGTCCGTTTGCTGGAATTGATACTTGACACATCCCCCGTCCTTCGTATGATGGGCTCTACCGCACCTAGCCGAAGAGGCAGGCACCTTGCGGGTTCGGCTGGGTCGGAAACTTCCCACGTCTTGGATTCTCCCGCCCGAGGGCAGGCGTCGGCGTCGGCGCGCTGATTCGACTACCGAGGCCAATCCCTCGCACCGGGATCGGCCTCGATTGAAACGTCTGGCTGGGACGCGATACCGTCCATCGTCCGACCGGTGACTTAGGCTCTTCACACGACCGTTCGCTTGCAACGCCAACAAACAAACCGAATGGGGATGGCACCACCGCGTCAAGGCGTCGGGGCAGGGGCCATCGTGGGGCTGGGGGAGACCATGGGACGCATGCTCATCACGCGAGGCTTGGGGATTCTCATCAGTATCTTCCTCGTTTTGGCCCTGGGCCCAACAATGCCCGCCTTGGCGATGAGCGCCGATGGGGCCGACCCGTCCCCGTCGGCGACCGTGAGCCCGACTCCCCCACTGAGCGTGCCGACTCCCCCCACGGGGACCGCGCGTGCGGCCTCCTCGGTAACGCCCATGCCGAGCCCGAAAGCCACGGCACCGCTCACTCCCCCGCCGACATCATCACCCACCGCAACCGCGACCACCGCGGCGACCCCCACGTCGACGCCCACGGTACGCTCGACCCCGACCGCCAGCCCCACCGCCTCACCGACCCAAACGTCCACCGCCTCGCCGACGACTGGCCCGGTCGCCAGCCCAACCCTCGTGACGTTCTCCCCCACCGCGACCGTCACCACGCCGGCCCTCTTTTCGGGAGGCAAGGCGCCGATTCAGGTCTGTGGGACGGTGAGCGGAAACGTCACCGCGCTCGCCGCCAACGGCCCCTACGTCGTGACCTGTATGGTCACCGTCGCCAAAGGCGCCACCCTGACCATCCAACCGGGCACCGTCATCAAGTTCGCCTCGGGGGCCGGTCTCGTCGTCGAGGGAACGCTCGTCGCTCAGGGAACCAGCACGAGCCCGATCTACTTCACCTCACTGAAGGACGACACGGTGGGAGGCGATACCAACGGCGACGGCAACGCGACCTCGCCGGCGCCCGGCGATTGGAACACCATCGCCTCGGTCAGCGGTGGCTCGGCCACCATCAGCTACGCGACGATTCGCTATGGCGGCAGCACCGCGACGTCGACCAAGTACCCGCTCGTCTACGTCGATAGCACCAGTACGCTCAGTCTCGACCAGAGCACAGTCAGCGAGAGCGGCTACGTCGGTATCGCTCCCAACCAGACCGCCAATCTTTCGATCACCAACTCGACGATTGCGAACAACCTGGGCGCGGGACTGGATGGGGCGGTGAGCCAGAGCCTGACGGTGAACAACTCGACGATTCAGAGCAATTCCGGCGGGGGCATCGAGCTGATCAACCCCGCCGCCGTCACCCTGACGGACGACACCTTCACCGGCAACGCGAAGTTCTCCGCCGATTTGAGCTTGACCAACAGCGCCGCGACCGTCACCGCGAGCGGGAACACCGCGACGTCCAACGCTATTAACGGCATCGTCGTCGTCGGCACCGCCAACACCTCGACCCTCGACGGGGATCCCAATCTCGCCTACATCACCAGCGGCCTGACGGTGAACGCGAATCAGACCCTCACCATCGGCGCGGGCACGATCCTCAAGTTCGGTCCCAGCGCCCAACTGACCATCAACGGGACATTTACGGGGAACGGGACGGCGGCCAGTCCAATCTATCTGACCTCCTATAAGGACGATGCGGTCGGCGGAGATACGAACAACGACGGCGCGAACCTCCCCGCGGCAGGCGATTGGCGGGGAATCAGCGTCAGTACCGGAGGGAATGCCACCCTCACGGACGCCACGATTCGTTACGCCGGGGCTTACACCGGCTGTTCGGGGACATGTAAGGTCGCCCAGGTCACGCTGAACGGGGGATCCTTCTCCGTCGCCAACGGTGCAATCACCAATGGCGCATCGGATGGTATCAACGGGACAAGTAGCGCCCTAACCGTGACGAACAACACGATCTCCGACAACACCGGCGCGGCGGCCACAATTCCGATGCCCAGCCAGTCCGCGACGATCGACAACAACAATGGTTCGGGCAACGGCAGCAACGCCATCAATTTGAGCGGGACTGTCGGGGGAGCGGGGACCTACAGCCTCGGAGGGAGCAACGGCCTACCGTTTGTCCTCAGTTCCATTGCAGTGAATAGTGGCTCTGCCTTGAACGTCACCGGTGGTGCCGTCGTCAAGTTCCAGCCGAACGGCTACCTCGTCGTCAACGGGACCCTGCAAGCCCAGGGCACCGCGGCCAACCCGATCTACTTCACCTCTATCAAAGACGACACGGTCGGCGGGGATACCAATGGCGACGGCAATGCCTCCAGCCCCGCCCCGGGCGACTGGGAGTACGTCTACGTCAGTAGCGGGGCGAGCGCCAACTTCGCCTACACGACAGTGCGCTACGGGGGCTACGACTGGATCTACGACTACGGCAGCCTCTACGTCGACCAGAACAGCGCCCTCTCGTTCGACCACGGCACGATCAGCAATAGCAAGTTCTCCGGCATCGCCACCAATCCCAACTACTCCGCCGCCTCCCTCTCCGTCACCAACTCCACCATCGCCAACAACGGCTCTTACGGAATGGATGTTGGCGCCACCACCTCTTCTTCGATTACCGGCAGCAATATCTACGGCAACGGTGGCTACGGCGTATACAACGCCAACCCCTCAGTAATCATCAACGCGCCGAACAACTACTGGGGCTCTCCCACCGGTCCTTCTCCCCACGGCTCGGGTAATGCCATCAACTACCAATCCTGCTACAACTCGACCACCCGGACCTACTACGACTGCGGCGACTACGTCGACGTCTACCCCTGGATCGGGATGTCCACGACCTTGGGGCAATCCGGTCCGGCCTCGTCCTACCAAGCCTACGTCGCCGAGCCGGTCAACACCGCCAACGGCAACTACTCCTACGTCCACACCTTCCTGGCCATCCCGACTCGTGGTTTGCCCTTGGAATTTGGTCTCGCCTACAACGCCCTCGCTCCCCAGAATGGTTCCGTTGGTTTCGGCTGGACCCACTCCTGGAACGATTTGCTAACGGTCAACGCCGATTCCTCGGTCACGGTGACCTTTGGCGACGGTCACGGGGAACGCTGGACTTTGAACGGTTCGGTCTACGTGGGAGATCCGGGCATCTACGGGCTCCTCACCAAGAACGGCGATGGCTCCTACGACCTGACCGAGAAGGACTACACCAACTACCACTTCGATAGCTCGGGCAAGCTCCTCTGGGAGCAGGACCGCAACCTCAACCGCACCAGCCTGATCTACGACGGCCAGGGCCGTCTCTCCACGGTCACCTCTCCCGATGGCCGCACCCTGGGCTTCGCCTACGCTTCGCCGGTCAGTTCCACGCTGATCTCCCAGGTTACGGATCCGTTGGGCCGCACCGTCACGCTTGCCTACGACACCAACGGGAACCTGACCGCGATCACCGACCCGACGAACGCGACGACGAGTGTCACTTACGACGCCAACCATCGCGTGCTGTCCGTTACCGACGCCAACCTCCGCACCTTCGTCACCAACACCTACGACGCCATCGGGCGGGTCAGCCAGCAGTTAGATGCCCTGACCAACAAAACCACCTTCGTCTACGACGACACCAACCACAAGACCGTGGTCACCGATCCGCTCAATAACACCACCACCTATCAATACGACACCCTGGGTCGCTTGACCTCCGTGACCGATGCCTTGAGCCACACCGTCTCCTACGTCTACGACGCCAACAACAACCAGACCCGGGTCACCGACAAGCGCGGCAACGCCACCAATTTCAGCTACGACGCCCGCGGTAACGTTCTTTCGATCACCGATCCTCTCAACGCGGTCACGACCTTCGTCTGGGATATCACGAATGGCAAGAACAACCTCACCTCCCGGACCGACGCGAACTCTCACACGACGTCCTACCAGTACGACGCCAACAACAACTTACTCCAGAAGACCGATCCGCTGGGCAACGTCACGAGCTATACCTACGGCTCCTACGGCGAGCTCGCCGCCCTGAAGGACGCGAACAATCACACCACCACCTATGGCTACGACGCCTACGGGGATCGTAACCTGACGACCGATCCCTTGAATAACCAGACGAGCGCCATCTATGACGCGGGAGGACGCAAGTCCAGGGAGACCGATGCGAATGGCAACACCGCTTCCTACACCTACGACGCCGACAATCGCGTCCTCACCATCGCCGACCCTCTGAATGACGACACCACCTACACCTATGACGCGGTCGGCAATCGCCTGACCGTGACCGACGCCAACAATCACACGACGATCTACGGCTACGACAACAAGGATCGGCTCAGCTCGATCACCGATCCTCTGAACAACCTGACCCAGCTCACTTACGACGCCAACAACAACCCGCTCACGGTCGTCGATCCCTTGAACCGCACCACCTCCAAGACCTACGACGCTCTCAATCGGGTCTCGACGATCGCCGATAGCCTGGGCGACAAGACCAGCTACACCTACGACCCCAACGGCAACCGCCTGACGATGACGGATCCCAACAACAACAAGACCACCTATTCCTACGACGCCGACAATCGCCTCCAGAGCGTCACCGACGCGGCGAATGGCGTCGTCTCCTACAGCTACGACGCGGTGGGCAACCGTCTCACGGTGACCGACGCCAACCTCCACACCACCACTTCGACCTACGACAAGGACAACCGCCTCGCCTCGACGAAGGATCCGGATAACAGTCTCACCAGCTACACCTACGACGGGGTCGGCAACCTGATCACCAAGAGCAAGCCCGACGGCACTCCGGTCAGCTATACCTACGATGGGGACAATCGTCTGAGCACGGTCAGCGCCCCGGGCCTGTCCATCTCCGAGGTCTACGACAAGGTGGGTAACCGCGCTACCCTCGTCGATAGTACCGGGACCACCCAATTCAATTACGACGTTCTGAATCGGCTCACCTCAGTCACCTATCCCGACACCCGGGTTGTCGGCTACGGCTACGACAAGGTGGGCAATCGCACGAGTATCGTCTACCCGGGGAACCTGACGGTGAGCTACGTCTTCGATGCCGCCAATCGGCTGATCTCCGTCACCGACTGGAGTGGCAAACTCTTCAGCTACGGCTACGACGCCGCCAGCGAGACGAGCAGCCTGAGCTATCCCAACGGGACGAGCGCGAGCTACGGCTATGATGGAGCGGGCCGGGTGAACCAGATCACCGATCAGAACGGGACGAGCACCTTCGCCAGCTTCGGCTACACCTACGATGGTAACGGCAACCGCAAGAGCGAGGTGGCGACAAGCGGGACCTCGACCTACGGCTACGACGTCTTGAACCGCTTGACCAGCGCGAGCTATCCCGGCGGGACAACGATTGGCTACGCCTACGACCCGACCGGCAACCGCACGACCCTGACCACGAACGGCACGCCGACGAGCTACAGTTACGACGCCGGGGACCGGTTGCAGAGCGCGGGGAGCGCCAGTTATACCTGGGACGCGAACGGGCGGATCGCGACCAGGACCTCAAGTGGCACGACGACGACCTACAGCTTCGACCCGCTGGATCGCTTGATCGGGTTGACTGGAACATCATCAGTCAGCTACTCCTACAACGGGGACGGGGTGCGGGTTGGCAAGACGGTGGGGACGACGACGACGAGTTATCTCCAGGACTTGCAGGCCGCTCTCCCGCTCGTCTTGATCGAGACGACGAATAGCCAGAATACCGACTACGTCTATGGCAAGGGGTTGTTGGAGCAGGTCAAGCCGGATGGCACGCGCAACTACGCCCACGCCGATGCCCTGGGCAGCACCCGGGTTCTCACCGACGACAACGGGAACGTCGTGGCCACCTATGACTACGATGCCTTCGGAGCAGTTCGGAGTCAGAGCGGGACGGCGACAAGCTCGTTTACGTTCGATGGCGAGCAGACGGATCCCGAGAGCGGGCTGGTGTTCTTGCGGGCGCGGTATTATGAGCCGGCGACGGGGAGGTTCCTCGGTAAGGATCCGGCGCCGTTGTTGGTTAGTGCAACCCAGGGCGTAAATCGCTACACATTCGGAGGCAATAATCCAATTCGCATTACCGACCCTACGGGCAAGTTCAACGCACTACAGGTTGATTATGGAGCGCTAACGACTCTTGGTGGTGTCGCAACTTTAGCTGGGGCCGTAGGCGTTGCCACTGTTGGAGCCGCGCTTTGCACTACGGGCATCGGATGCGCGGTGACGGTGGTAGCGGCAGCATACGCAGCGAATCAAGCGTTTGTCGCGGGACAGCAGATAGCAGCGGGGGTTAGCGCCATCGCGGCAGGTAGCCAGGAAGCCCCGAATGCTACCATCCAAAGATACGAGCCTTTGGATCCGTTGGAGAAGGGGTCCGAGTGGGGTTTTGGGAAGATCGGCACCGCAGTCGGGCTACCCGAGTCCTCGGGCGAAGCAATCGGGAAGGGAGCAAAGCAACTTTCCGACATCGGAATCGGACTGGTGACCGGTGGAAGTGGGAGCCTCGACTACGTACTCAACGTTACCGGTTACGGCGACAGCATCACGGAGAGCGTCCTTGACATTGCCGATTATTTCACACCGAACCCATCAAGTGGAATCTTCGCCAACAGCCCTTCCGCTCCCGGGATCGGGCTTCCACAACAGTGCCAACAGAGTCTCGCTTAAGACGTTTCAATCGGTTCGGCGGTTCCGGGCAGCCTCACCCCATCTCAGACGCCGGAATCGAAAGCGGGAGGACCGGAGGGAACTATCTCCCCTCTCCGTCGCGACGGAGAGGGGCCGGGGGTGAGGCAGCCCGGACGATGGTGAGCTTCAGCCTGGGCAGGCACGGGGGGGGGGGGCCTGCCCAGGCTTCGGGGCCTGCACCCTGCGAAGGGAAACCCGGTGCCCGGTGTCGTTAGATACCAGGTTCGTATAGTCCTCACCCCGACCCGCCAGACCACTGGCCCCCCACGAACAACCTCGTGTAAACTGACCATGGTCGATGCGCCGCCGCGGCGACGCGCAAAGCGCTCGGACCGTGGGCTTCAGAGAATCGGGCAGGCACAGGGGCCTGCCCCTACCTATGGTAAGGCGGACCGCGAGGGATCGCCCCGAAACCGCGACTGGTCTGTTGAGCCGGATGGGTTTATAATATAATATTCCGCGTGTAAAGGAGGGACGATGGTCGGCACGCCGATTTCGCGAGACTATACGCTCGACGTCGACGACGACGCTAGCGCCTTGGATCTCCTGGCTCGCGGCGCGTTTCAGGAGCCGTCCCTCTTTGTCCTGCGCGAGCAAGTGGCCCATCTCTCGCTCGTGCAGGGTTTCGACCAACTGCTGTCGCTCGAAACGATCTTCGTCGAACCGTTTCCCTATCAGCGCGAAACCGCCCAGAAGGTGCTGCGCCGCTTCCGCGGCCGCGCCTTGCTTTGCGATGAAGTCGGACTGGGCAAGACGATCGAGGCGGCGCTGGTTTTCAAAGAGTACCTCCTGCGCGGGCTCGTCCGAAAGGTTCTGATTCTGACTCCGCCCGCGCTCGTCGGCCAGTGGCGAGAAGAGCTGTCGACCAAGTTCGGCCTGGATCTGGTCACGCACGAGGATCCCGAGTTTCGGGCGCTTGGCTCGGGCGCCTGGGAGGCGTTCGATCAGGTGATCGCCTCGATCAACACCGCCCGCTCCGGTCAGCACGCCCAATCGATCCTCGCCCAGCGCTACGATCTGGTCATCGTCGACGAGGCGCACCACTTGAAAAATCGCGCCAGCGTAACCTGGCAGTTCGTCAATCAGCTCGACCGCAAGTTCGTGCTGCTCCTCACCGCGACGCCCATCCAAAACAGCCTGGAAGAGCTTTTCAGCCTGATCACCCTGCTGAAGCCGGGCCAGCTCCGCACCATGCAGGCGTTCAAAAAAGAGTTCGTCACCCGAGGAGATCCCCGGCTGCCGCGGAACCGCGCGCGCCTGCAGGAACTGCTCGCCGACGTGATGATTCGGAACACCCGCAGTCAGGTTGGCCTGCAGTTGCCTCGCCGACGGGCCACGACGCTACGGCTGGCGCTTTCCGCCGAGGAGCGCGTCCTGTACGACGCGGTCAGCGACTTTGTCCGCGGCGAGTATGGCAGCGCCGACCGGGCCAGTCGCGGTCTCAACCGCTTCACGCTTGAGACGCTGCAGATGGAGATTGGCAGTTCCGGTTTCGCGGTCATTCCGACCCTCGAAGCGATGGCGCGGAATCCCCACGCCACCGCTCGGCAGCGCCAGGAGATCCAACGTCTGTTGCCCCTGGCAAAAGGTACGCGGAAGAGCGCCAAGGCCGAGGCGTTGCTCAAGCTGCTTGCCGCGACCCGCGAAAAGGTGATCGTCTTCACCAAATACCTGGAGACGCTCCACTATCTGGCCCGCGCGCTCGCCGCGGCGGGAATTTCGACCGCGGTGTACGAAGGCAGCCTGAGTCGCGAGGCGAAGGACGCCTGCATCGCGGATTTCGAAAGTCACCGGCAAGTTCTTCTCTGCACCGAGGCGGCGGGCGAGGGCCGCAACCTGCAGTTCTGCCACACCATGGTCAACTTCGACCTGCCGTGGAACCCCATGCGGATCGAGCAGCGGGTGGGGCGGATTCACCGGGTTGGCCAGGAGCACGAGGTCGCGATCTACAACCTCTCCGCCGAGGGAACCGTCGAGGATTACATCCTCTGGCTCCTCGACAGCAAGATCAACATGTTCGAAATGGTCATCGGCGAAATGGACCTGCTTTTGGGTAATCTTGCCGACGAGCGCGACTTTGCCGACGCGGTCGCCGAGATCTGGCTCCAGGCGACCGACCGCCAGGATCTACAGCGCAAAATGGAAGACTTCGGCGAGGAGCTGCTCCGCGCCAAGCGGGCCTACCAGGAAGCGGAGGAATACGACGAGCGGGTCTTCGGGCACGACTACGAGGTGGTGGGCTAATGGCAACCACTCGTCCGACCCGGACCACGGCTTCGCCGCATCCGAACAACCCTCGAGCGGGGTCATCATTCGATCTGCGAGCGCTCGCCATTCAGGTGTTCCAGGCAATCGGCGCGCTGGTCGACGAAGGCGCCGACGGCGAGCTGGACGTTCTGATCCCGGAAGAATACCAGGATCAGCTTTCCGGCGAGAACTTTCTGCGCCTGGTGAGCGATCCGGCGGTCGCCGCGCGCACCTCGGCGGCCCTGCTGGCGATCGGCAGTCCCATCGTGGATCAACTGGTCGCGCTCGCCGAACGGTTCGGCCGCTCGACGCGCTGGTACGTAGAGGGGCTGAAGTGGTCGCATCGGCAAGCGATCAATCTGGATCGCTGGGGAGCGACATTTGTCAACGCGCGCCTGCGCGGCGACGGGGTCGAGCACGCCTTCGCGGCGCACTACCTGCTTTTGAACTACCGGGTCTCGTACGTCTCGGATGAAAAGCGCGAGGAGCTGCACACGGTCGTCCTCGACACGCGCACTCGCCAGGCATCCGACCTCCTCGGTCGGTTCTGGCAGCGCCGGCCCGCGCCGGAGCACGACCGGCTCCCGATTCCCGAAGCGCTCCGGCCGGCCGGTGTCACCTGGCCAGAACCGATCGTGCTTACCCCCCGACCGAGCGCTCACTTCGTCGAGGACGATCGTCTGCCGAATCGGGCCGCCCTGGAGGAACTGCGCGAGCGCGCCCTGACCCTGCTCGAACGGCAAATTGCCGGCTCGCTGGCCGGCTATCGGCGGCGCGCCGAGAATCTGCTGGAATTGGAACGGGCCCGAATCGACGCGTTCTTTGACGATACCGAAGCCGAGCTCCGGCGGCGCGAGGCGCGCACCGAGGATCCGGCCCGACGCGAGGCGATTCAGAGCAAGCTCGAAGCGGCCCGCCTGGACCGCGAGCGCAAGTATGCCGACCTGGCGGCGAAGCACAAGCTGCGGGTGGTGGTGAAGCTCCTGAACGCCGCGATCATCACTCAGCCGAAGGTCCGAACGATGCTGACCGCCGAGAATCGCTACGCGACGGTCCACTTCGCCGTCGTCTACGATCCGTTGACCGGCGAGGTGGAGCTGCCCACCTGCGAGGGTTGCTCCGAACCGACCCGCGTCGTCCACCTGACCGCGAACGGACGCCTGCTGTGCGACCGATGCGCCGTCACCTGCGGCTTCTGCAAGCGCGAATACGCCGAGACCGGCGACGAGCTGGCCCGCTGCGCGGTGTGCCAGCGGCCGATCTGTCTGCAACACCAGGTGACCTGCGCGGAGTGTGGCGCGCGCACCTGCCCGGAGGACCGGGGCCGCTGCCACGCCGCGTCCCCGACGGCAAGTGCCCGGTCGGGCGCAAAGGGCGCCCCGCGGGCGTAGGCTGAGTGGAGTTTTCGCCGCCCTGAAGGGCGGGCGTAGAGTGGGTGGGGCTGAAGCCCTCAGACCGGGCGCTTTAGCGCCTCCTTCCCTACGCCCGCCTTTGAAGGCGGCGACGGAAAACACTCATCACCGATCGTCTGACAGTCCACTAACCCGCGGTGATCCGACTCGGCGACCGCTCCCCGTCCGCAACCACCCTTCCACCAAGTCTCACTCTTTAATCCCGATATCGGTGAGTTCCGGTACTTGACACGCCATCGGTCTTTAGCATGCTGGGCGCGACAATTCTCAGCCGTACGGGCAAACATATCGCGGGATCGGCTGGGCCCGGAGCTTCTTACCCTTGGATTCTCCTGCCCGCGGGCAGGCGTAACCGCGTCAAGGCGTCAGGCGGGGAGCCATCGCCAGGCAGGGGGAGACCATGGGGCGCATGCTCAACGCGCGCGGCTTAGGCATCCTCGCAACGATCTTTCTCGTCCTCGCCCTCGGGCCAACCCTTCCGGCTTTCGCCACCGGCGCCGCGCAAGGCAGCGCCATCCCCTTGGCGACCACGAGCCCCCCTGCCTTCCTGAGCCCGACGATCACTCCCCTGACGACGGCGTCAACGCCGATGTCGAACCCGACGGTTATGGCGAAGGCCACTGTACCGCGCACGGTAACGCCGAGCCTTTCCACGCCCCCGACCGCCCGCCCCTTATAACAGGGGAACGAACGACCACACTCCGTATTTGCTGAACACTGTGAAGCCGAAGATTCAGGAAATACGACTGAGACTCGGTCTGACCTGACCGACCACTAATCGTGATCCTGACACGTCTAAAGGAGTCGGTTCTGTTTGGCGCTAGGTAGCTGTGAACGTGATCGCGGTGGGAAGCACGAGGACAACCTACGCACCCCGCGCACGAAATACGATTCGCCGTCAACGTGACTACCGACGCGCGATGTCTCGGCGGCTCGTCAGAACTGTGTTTTCCTTCAACATCCCTACAGAATCACCAAGTTATTGCGCCACGCAATATCCTCCTCCACCGTCCGCAAGTTGGAATCGTCTAGTCTCAAGACGCGCTCCGGCGGGCAGACCAGGGCGCCAGCGGCGCGCTCGAAGAGGACGATAGCTTCGTCGTCGTTATGGGCGTTGAAGTAGACGATGCCGTCGATCGTGCCGAAGATCTCCGGGTGGTCGTAGAAGTGGCGAGACCAGGCTTGGCTTAGCGAGCGGTCGGCGATCTTGGCGAGAGCGGCGACGGATCCGGCCCGCATCGCTCCTTCGCGACGGAGATCCAGCAAGGTGAGGTCTCGGATCGCTTCGGGCTTGGCAACGTGGTAATCGCCAAAGACGATCGATCCGAGGTCGCCAAAGACTTCGACAATGCACCCGGCGAGAGAGAACGCCGCGTAGTACACGCCCCGCTCGGGATCGCTGGCCGACAGGTGCTCGGGCGGTCCGTGGCCACGGTGGTGGTCGAAGCGACTGTGCGGGCCGTGATAACGAAAACCAGTGGCGCTTGCCCCGTGGTCGTTCGGATTGAAGATACGAAAGAGTCGCGTTCCGGACGGTAGGCGATGGTGAATCAGGTCGTGCGGCGGATTCCCTTGACCGGGGACGGGAATTTTCACCATCGACTATCCCTCGGATTCTCCGCGACTACTCGGGTCCAGTTCCGCGAGCGATGTCACGCACACGTTCGGCTTCGCCCCCGCGTAGAGCATCGATCGGCCGGTGCCCTTCTAGGTAGGAATTAGGTCGGACAAACCAGTTGATCTTGGCCATTGTTGGAACCGCGGGCAGGGCTCGAATGGTCTCCGGAAGACCCGCGACGACGCCGTCCGGGCCGTTCGCGTCGAACTGCCAGATGGGAAATCGCAGGGCTCCTCGGTCGAGCACGCCGAGCAAGCTTCCACTCTCCACCCGGTCGTGGGGAGTCTGGCGGGAAACGCCGAGTAGCGTCGCGACTTCCGGTGCGGTCAGGCTATCCTTCAACAGTCCCTTGCGCACGGTAAACGCGTGGGACAGGGTTTTGAAGCGCAGAGCGAGGCGCTCCTCCCTGCTATAGGCCGGAGCGCCGGCAAACTCTCGCACGAAGTGGGCGCGGTCACTTTCCTCGTCAGATGCCAAAACGACCTCTTCAATACCCTCGGCGATCTCGGCCAATTCATCTGGATCGAACCGGTCGAAGAGTTCCTGAAACACCTCCGCGGTACGGCGAATAGCCTGGCGTTGGCGCTCCGCGGTACCGCGCTTCACCACCTTTCGTGGATAAACGGTAAACGTCAATTGCTCGGCCGGCTGTGCCATCGTGAAACTCCTGGTTACGCCCGATCTTCTTACCCATGCATGTACTGTACCGGTGTCAGAGATGTCAAGTCTTCTCTCATCCTTTGGACATTCCCCCGCCTTTCCGTTATCCTTTGGGCACAACCAGAAAACACGAGTAGCCAGCGCCAATCGCCGGATCGACCGAGCGAGAGTGCTTCCCAAACCAAACCCGCGGGGTTGGCTGGCTGGCGGGAGGATACAGAATGAGCGGCAGCGGATCCTCGGGGGGAGCGCCGACGAACCTTTTCGGCGCCCGGAGCGTCCTGTCTCTGAAAGCTGGGCCGGTCTTCTACTACCGCCTCGGCGCGGTCGCCGAGCGCGCGGGAGTGGACCTCTCCCGGTTGCCCATGACCGTGAAGATTATCCTGGAAAACCTCTTGCGCCACGCCGACGGCGACGTGGTCACCGAAGACGACGTTCTGGCGATGGCCCGCTGGACCCCGGCAAGTAACGCAGAACCCCAGCCGTTCCCCTTCTGGCCGGCTCGCGTCCTGATGCAGGACCTCACCGGGGTGCCGGCGGTCGTGGATCTCGCGGCGATGCGCGCCGCGGCGGCCCGAGCCGGTAGCGACGCCGCGCGGATCAATCCGTTGATCCCGACCGATCTGGTGATCGACCACTCGGTGCAGATCGACCGCTTCGGTTCGACTCTCGCTTTTGGCTACAATCGCGAGCGCGAGTTCGAGCGCAACCGCGAGCGTTACGCGCTCTTGCGCTGGGCGCAGCAGGCGTTCGATAACTTTTCGCTGGTTCCGCCGGACGTCGGAATCTGCCACCAGGTCAACCTGGAGTATCTCAGCAAGGTCGTCCAGGCCCGCGAGGCAAACGGCGGACTGACCGCCTATCCGGACACCCTCGTCGGCATGGATTCTCACACGACGATGGTCAATGGTCTGGGCGTGCTCGGTTGGGGCGTTGGCGGCATCGAGGCGGAGGCCGCCCTCCTTGGCCAGCCCCTGGAGCTGACGACGCCGGTCGTCGTCGGGTTTCGCTTCACCGGCAACCTGCCGGAGGGCACAACCGCGACCGACCTGGTGCTCACGGTCACCGAGACGCTCCGCAAGAAGGGCGTCGTCGGGAAGTTCGTCGAGTTCAGCGGTCCGGGCCTTTCGCAACTTTCCCTGGCGGACCGGGCGACGTTAGCGAACATGGCTCCGGAGTACGGCGCGACGGCCGGACTCTTTCCGGTCGACGAAGAAACGCTCCGCTACTTGCGGCTCACCGGCCGCTCCGAGGACCTCATCGCGCTGGTGGAAGCCTATACTAAGGAGCAGGGCCTCTTCCGCACCGACGCCGGCCCGGAGCCCAAGTTTGACGATCTCGTCGAACTGGACCTGGCCACCGTCGTGCCGTCCATGGCTGGCCCGAAGCGGCCCCAGGACCGGGCCACCCTCCAGGCGGTACCCCAGAGCTTTGCCAGGGCATACCCGGCGGCAGTCGAGAACAAGAAGGCGATTCCGGTCGAGGTCGGCGAGGATACCGTTCACCTCGGCGAAGGCGCGGTCGCCATCGCCGCGATCACCAGTTGTACCAACACCTCGAACCCGTCGGTGATGGTCGGCGCCGGCTTGCTCGCCAAGAAAGCGGTCGAGCGCGGGTTGCGGGTGAATCCGACGGTCAAGACCAGCCTCGCCCCGGGCTCGCGCGTCGTGACCGATTACCTCGAACGCGCCGGTCTGATGCCGTACCTGGAAGCGCTCGGCTTCCACCTAGCCGGCTACGGCTGCACGACCTGCATCGGAAACAGTGGTCCGCTTCTGGAGCCGGTCTCCCGGGCGATCTCCGACAACAACCTGACCGTCGCGGCGGTTCTCAGCGGAAATCGCAATTTCGAGGGACGGATTCACCCGCTGGTGAAGGCATCCTACCTGGCTTCGCCGCCCCTCGTCGTCGCCTACGCCCTGGCGGGCAACGTGACCAAGGATCTGGTCAACGAGCCCATCGGCGATGACCGCAACGGCGACGCGGTATACCTGAAGGATATCTGGCCAAGCCAGACCGAGATTCGCGAGACGATCGCCGAGGCGCTCGGGCCGGACCAGTTCAAGAAGCAGTACGCCCGGGTTTCCGAGGGCGGCGACCTCTGGGAATCGCTGCCGGTGCCCTCCGGGGCCCTCTACGAGTGGGACGCCGATTCGACCTACATTCGCGAGCCGAACTATTTCAACAGCCTGAACGGCGAGCGCGCGCTGGGCGACATCGTCGGAGCGCGGGTGCTGGCGGTGCTCGGCGATTCGATCACCACCGACCACATCTCGCCGGCCAGCGCGATTCCCAAGACCAGCCCGGCCGCGCGCTACCTGATCGAGCGCGGAGTCGAGCTAGCCGAGTTCAACAGCTACGGCGCGCGCCGCGGCAACCACGAAGTGATGGTCCGCGGAACCTTCGGGAACATCCGGCTGCGCAACGCGTTGACCCCGGACCGCGAGGGCGACTGGACCGTCTACTTCCCCACCGGCGAGGTCACCCGCATCTTCGACGCCTCGGAGCGCTACCGGGCCGAGGGCACGCCGCTGATCGTCGTGGCTGGCAAGGAGTACGGCTCCGGTAGCTCGCGCGACTGGGCGGCGAAGGGACCGATGCTCCTTGGAGTGAAAGCGGTCATCGCCGAGACCTACGAGCGAATCCACCGCAGCAATCTGGTGGGCATGGGCGTTCTGCCGCTCCAGTTCCTGCCGGGTCAGAATCTCCAGACCTTCGGCCTGACCGGCACCGAGACCTTCGACATCGTTGGACTGAACGAAGGGCTCCAGCCGCGCCAGCAGTACACCGTCCGCGCCGGTCGCGCCGACGGCGGCGTGGTCGAGTTCAGCGTCCAGTCCCGCCTGGACACTCCGCTGGAGATCAGCTACTACCAGCAGGGTGGAATTCTCCCGTCGGTCCTGAAGGATTTGATCGCGAATCAGTAGGGGAATCAGGTCGCCTAACGCTCAATACCCTTTCCGTTGAAGGAACTTAACAAAATAGTCGGGTATCAGGCACTCGTCGGGAAGGGGGTTAGGTCCGGTCCCCCAGTCGCCGGCGTACCCGAGTAATTCGTTAACCTTCATCGACGGGAAGGGATTGAGCGTTAGACGACTAACCTCATGCGCCCTCACCCCGATCCCGCTTCACGGTTACTCCCTTCCCTGTCCGTCCGCGAATCGTTAGCGTTTGCTCGCCAGTAATGGGATCTCGATCAAATTGATAGCGGGTAAAGCTGTTCCTTGGGAAGAAGTCGCCGGTCGAGGCGAGGTGGACTTCGGTCTTGCGGCCCCAGCGCTCGACGAACAGCCGACCGGATACGATGGACACGATGATTCGGTCGTGCTCGCTGGCCGGATAGACCCCAGGGTATTCGCCGAGCGGCGCTACGTCCAACGGAACCTCCACCGGCTCTTCGAGCGGCTTACCCAGTGCCAGTGTGCTCAGGGTCACGGTCAGGTACTTGGGATCCGGGTCTCCTTTGGTACTGTTCATCAGCGCTACCGCTAATAACCGGTCATCCGGGACGTAGAGCGCGTTGCAAAGAAAGCCGTGGATACCACCGGAGTGCTCGACGATACGTCGCCCGTCGAGCGAATCGAACCCCCAGCCGTAGCCGTATTCGAGGGCCTCACCGTTGTTCAAGATGTACGGCGACCAGGCACGCTCGCGGGTATCGGCGCGGATGAGCCGATTATCGTGAAGGGCATCATACCAGAGAGCCAGATCGTCCACCGTTGAGAGAAGGCCGCCCGCGGCGTGCGGCTGGGTCATGCTGAGGTACGACGCGTTCACCACGCCGGTTGCCGTATAGCTATAGCCAGCCGCGCGATTCGGGATGATCCGCGCGGTGTCGTCGTAACGCGAACTGGTCATCCCAAGCGGCTCAAAGATGCGCTCCCGCAGGAACTCCGTGTAGGGCTGACCGGATAACTTCTCGACAATCGCGCCGAGGAGAACGTAGCCGGAATTGTTGTACCTGTGGCGCTCGCCCGGCTCGAACTGCATCGGCCGATCCTTGAAGAGGTCGAGCAACTCGGTCAAGGTCAAGTCAGTGCGCTGCAGCGGCTCCCACTCCGGCAGGTCGGTATAGCTCTGGATACCCGAGGTATGGGTAAGCAAATGCTCCACCCGAATGGCCCGACCCTGGGCGGGATAGTCCGGCAGGAACCGAGTGATCTCGTCGCTCAGCGCGAGTTTTCCCGCTTCCTCCAACATCAAAATCGCGACGGCCGTGAACTGCTTCGTGACCGAAGCAATCCGGAAAACCGTCTCCGGTATGATCGGAACACCCAATTCCACGTTCGCTCGGCCATATCCCCGCCGATACAGCGGTTCGCCAGCTCGGTACAGCCCGATTGCAACGCCCGGCTCGTCCGCCGAGAAGAGCGGATCCAGAAGGCTTTCGATTGCCGGCGCGAGAGTAGATTGGTTGCCGGGACTTTGTTCAATCGCCATGGCGAGGCCTCCTCTACATGGGGAATTCAGAATCCTGGAGCCGGGAGGGAGATTGGCTCGCGGAAAGGTCCAGCGACGAGTCAGGCTCAGTGTAGCAGATGACGCCGCGTCGGCTATAATGGCCTCCGATGTACGCCCCTGGAGGAGCCATGCCGATCGTCGATAGTCACTGCCACGCCTCGGACGTCTGGTACGAGCCGATCGAAAGTCTGCTCTCCCAGATGGATCGTAACGGCGTCGACCACGCGATTTTGATTCAGATCAACGGTCAAACCAACAACGCCTATCAGACCGACTGCCTACGGCGCTACCCCGGGCGCATCGCTTCGGTCGTCATCGTCGATACCGACCGGAGCGATGCGCCGGATCAGTTGGCTCGCCTCGCCGAGGCCGGAGCGAGCGGAATCCGCCTCAAGCCCGGAACGCGCTCGCCCGGGTCGGACCCGCTGGCGATCTGGCGCGCCGCGGCGAGCCTGGGTCTGGGCATCAGTTGCGGAGGCAGCGCCTCCGACTTTGCCGACGGCGGGTTTGCCCGAGTGATCGAGAGCCTTCCGGAGGCGCGCATCGTGATCGAGCACCTGGGGTCGGTCAGTCACCCGATCGACGCCGCCGGGGAAACGCTGCGCCAGAAGGTTTTCGGCCTGTCGCGCTATCCGAACGTCTACATCAAGATTCCCGGTCTCGGCGAGTTCTGCCGCCGAGCGATGCCAGTGAAAGAACCGTTCCCCTTCGAGGAACCGATTCCGCCGCTTCTGGAGCAGGCCTACGAGGCTTTTGGACCAGCGCGGATGATGTGGGGAAGCGATTATCCACCGGTCAGCGGCCGAGAAGGCTACCGTCGCGCCCTCAACGGGGCCCGCGAACAGTTCGCGTCGAAAAGCGACGCCGACCGCGCCCAGATCTTCGGCGCGACCGCGTTGAAGGTCTTTCCAATTCGTAGCTGAGGAAACTATGCGTGACAACAAAGTCAAGCGCGCGCTGGCGCGGGGCGAGACGTCTATCGGGACGATGATGTTCGAGTTCCGAACGCCGGGCATCGGGCGCATCGCGGCGGCGGCCGGCGCGGAGTTCGCCATCTTCGACATGGAACACACCGGTTGGAGCGACGAAACGATCGGGATGCTGATCGCGACGAGTCGCGCCGCGGATCTCGTTCCCATGGTGCGGGTACCGACAACCTTCTATCACCTGCTTTCCCGCCCGCTGGATCTCGGCGCCATGGGGCTGATGGTGCCGATGGTCGAAACGCCCGAGCAAGCCCGCTCGATCGTCGAGTTCGCCAAGTACCCACCAATTGGCAAGCGCGGCGCGGCGTTCGGCGTTGCCCACGACGATTATCTGACCGGCGACGTGACCGCCAAGATCGCCAGCGCGAACGCCGAGGGGTTGCTGATCGCCCAAATCGAGACGGCGCGCGGTGTCGAGAACGTCGACGGCATCGCCGCGACGGCCGGCATCGACGTACTCTGGATCGGCCACTTCGATCTCACCAACTCGCTGGGCATCCCTGGCCAGTTCAATCACCCGACCTACCTGGAGGCGGTCGATCGGGTCGTGGCGGCGTGCGAGCGGCACGGAAAAGCCGCGGGCTTCATGGTGAGCAGACCGGCCGAGGGTAAGGCGCTCCTCGCGAAGGGATTCCGCATCCTCGCCTACTGGGGCGACCTCTGGATCTACGGCCAGGCCCTTAAAGCCGGCATCGACGCGATTCGGGCCTAAACCGGCACGAGATCAAACAAATCGAAGGAGCAAGCCATGCCGACGATGGATTTCGAAGCCTACATCCCCTCCAACGCGCCGGCCGCCGAGCGGCAAGCGGCGCTCGCGGCGATCCTTGCTAATGAGGACGCCGCCGGCGTCGAGTACGCGGTGATTATGCCGAATCCGGTTCCCAATCCGGACAACCGCGCGTTAGCCGAAACCTTGCGTGGCGAGCGGCGGGCAATCTTCTGCTGCCAGGTGAACCCCAACCACGGCGCCGAGGCCTTTACGGACATCGAGGTGTCGGTCACCCAGCTCGGCGCGAAGGTCCTGAAAATCATGCCGGCTCTCTATCACCTGAACCTGACCGGTCCGCTCGGCCACAAGCTGATGAGCAAAGCGCGAGAACTCGACATCGTCGTCAACATCCACTCCGGCGGCGACCTCAGCCATCCCCTGAAGATCGGCGCGCTCTGTCGGCACTATCCCGAAGTCCCGGTAATCATGGATCACATGGGCTACCGCGAGTGGGCGCACGATGCGATCGTCGCCGCCCAGGACAATCCCAACATCTACCTCGGGACGACAATCGCCGCTTTCGAACCAGAGTTCGTCGTTCGGGCCATCGAGGCCGTCGGGCCAGAGCGGGTCATTTACGGCTCAAACCTGCCGGTCTGCTACTCGGACCTCGCGGTCGAGGCGCTCCGGCGCCAGAAGCTCGGCAAGGACGTTGAAGACCTGCTCCTCGGCAATAACCTGGCGCGACTGCTGGGGATGGATGGATGAGGAGATAGGAGTCAGGAGATAGGAGACGGGAGAAGGGAGTCGGTAGGGAACCGGCCCTCACCCTGACCCTCTCCCTCCTGTCTCCTACGTTCTCGTCCGCCCGGTCAAACTCAACTCTTCGATCTGCACTTTGGGGAGTAGCGCTCGCACGTCGTCGGGGGATGCCAGGGTCGTGCCGGGTTCCATGGCGGTCGCCGCGCCGGCCGCGGTGCCCAGGCGGAGTCCTTCGACGACGCTATCGCCTCGGGCAAACGCCAGCGCCATCCCGGCCACCAGGGAGTCGCCAGAGCCAACGGTGCTGCGCCGCGCAACCGACGGCGCGACGGCACGCCAGACCTTCCCTTCGGCCGCGCAGATCGCTCCTTCAGCGCCCATTGAGATGACGACCACCGCGATGCCTCGGGCGGCCAGATCCACGGCTGCCTGTATCACGGCCGGCCGATCCGGCAACTTCCGACCGAGAAGCCTTTCCGCCTCCTCGACGTTGGGCTTGATCATGTATGGGACAGCTTCCACCCCCGCCTGTAAAGCCGCGCCGTCACTGTCGAGGATCGTTTTGATGCCTCGCCGGTGGGCGAGATTAATCAGGGAGGCATAGGTGTCGGTTGGTACGCCCGGCGGCAGACTACCGGCGAGGACGAGAACCGGCGTGACAAAGAACCAGGGGAGAATTTCGTTTTCCAATTGAGCCAGGACGATCGGCCCCACCTCCGGCCCCTCGTCGTAGAAGCTCGTCCCTTTGCCAGTATCCTGATCGAAGATCGTCACGTTGAGGCGGGTCTGCCCGGGCAGGTGGAGAAAGTGGTTCTGCACCCCCTCCACTTCAAGCGCGTGGTCGATAATCTGTCCAATCTCTCCGGCGAGCAGGCCAAAGGCAATCGTCGGCCAGCCTAACCGATCGACGACCCGCGAGACATTGATCCCTTTTCCGCCGGGGTCCAGATGGGATTGCCTCACCCGCTGAACCTCGCCGATGGCTATTCCGTGGACAAAGACGGTCTTATCGACCGCTGGATTGAGGGTCAGGGTCAGGATCATCGCCGCGACCTCACCACGCCTGAGTGCGAGGCAACGGATCAAGAGTTGTGCCGGGACCTTTGGGCTTGAGGAGTCAGCAAGAGGCACCGGACGAATTGTGTATCCAGGGCCCCGCGTGGCCGTGATGGAGGGACTGGCTGGTCGTGCCTGCGTGCCGATACGCTCGCAATCCCGGCGATGGACGATGGCGGACGATTGTCCCCAGCCAGAGTGCCGTTCTCCTGGCCGCCGGTTTTCGCCGTTGATCCCGTTCCCGTGACGTCGAACACTAGCGGGCAGTTCGCCAGTAAGAGCGGTCGTACTGGTCAAGCGGTGCGAGAGGCGTATCCTGGGCGCAAGGCGCTAACGGGTGTCCTTCGGCATGCGCGCCAAAGTGGCTTTCCATTCGGCTGTCCCGTGTAGAAGGTGAAAGCTTTCCACCTGACTGGTATGGTGAAGGTTGGTCCACCCGCTGTCGATTGCACGGTTCAGGTATTTGAGCGCCATTTCGCGATTTCCGAGGGCGCCCCATGCCTCGGCCGCACGCATGTAGTAATAGTCGGGATGATCCGCGCGCAAGGCGAATGCCTGTTCCATGTACTGCACCGTTCGCTCATATTCGCCACGATTGAAGCACGACCGAGCCAACTGAGCGAAATGGTCGGGTTGACCGAATATATAGTAGTAGTAGACATACTCCCTCGTTCGCTGGAAGCCCACCTTCTCAGCGGTTTTCCAGGAACCGACATTTTCCTGCTCGCAATGCCAGCCAACCGACGTGAAGCCGTGGCTCAAGCAGTGTTCAACCGTGGCAGCGGCGGCCACTGCTGCCAGTCCCCGCCGTCGATATGCTGGAGCCGTCATAATGCCGACGTCAATCTGGCTACCCGCGGCACAATCGGCGATGCACCAGGAAACGGCTTTATTCTGGTGCACGACACAGAAGCCCGCCCCTTTAGCCAAGAAATGATCCACCGCTCCCCAGTACGTGGGTATCTTCTCGAAAATCGCCGCTGGGATGGTAAGCGCAGGATTCTCTAACAGCGCGCGGTCAATCTGGTGGACGGTGTACCCCTCCGGCAGGTGATGGCGCCAGTTGAGTTTCACCTCTCGACAGAGATAATGGTAGCGTGGAAGGACGTCAGGTTGGTGTGTGGGGATGAGTTGGGCCAGTTTGGCTGCCCAATGTTGTGGATGGACAGCTAACGTCATGCTCCAATCGTCCTCCACGAAGACTTTGCCGGTAAAGATCGACTCTTTGAACAACCGACGCAGAGCTTCGTTTGTCGTGGGGTTGGTGTCGTCGCCGGCGAGCAGTGTTCCCTCGACCGTGAGCGCCAGGGCGGTGCGCGGTTGCTCGACATCGTCTACGAAAATGTGACCGCGATTGTTCCCCTTGATGAGAGCGTGAATGGAGAGACTGTAGTCGAACCCCTGGAAGAGGGGGCGCACCGTGTCAACGCGTCCAAACTCGTGGGGGCCGGCTTCCTTCATCGGTCATTCCCGTGGTCTGATTTCGCATAAGGGCCAGCAGGAGGGGGGACGAGCGGGTGAACGTGGCCGGTTGTCCCGGCGAAGGTGAACGGAGCCTGCATCAGCCCCCTGCCTGTCGGGCACAATGGCGTCAATACAATCATCCTATGGCCGGCCTCGTTGCGATGATATCCGACAGATCGCGTGCCGTAAACGCATTAAATGCTCCCTGTATCCGAAGGCAGTGACCCTACACTGTTGAGTTCCTGTGCGAGATCCGAAGCGGAATTGACAATCTGGCCGCCCAACAGACCGACTTCCCTTCTACGCCCACGATCTTCAGGCGAACCGTTCAAAGGCGCGAGATTCCAGCATTCCAGTCACCGTTTCGGCTGCGACTAACCGATTGGTGCTGTCAACATCTAACCGATTGTCCACTCGCGGAGTTGGCCTTCTCAAGGCAAACCCCGAAGTTCCCGCCAACTACGGCTCAGCGCCTCGGCGGCTAAATCGACGTCGGCTTCGGAGGTGAAACGGCCGACGGTGAGGCGCACCGCCCCGAGGGCGCGGTCGCACGGCAGGCCCATGGCAAGCAGCACCGCAGACGGCTCGGTGCGCCCGGAGTGACAGGCCGAGCCGGTCGACGCGGCGACCTCCGGGGTGGCGACGAGGAGTTCCTCGGCGTCGACGCCGGGAAAGCTGAGATTTAGAGTGTTGGGCAGGCGCTCTTCCTCCGGGCCGTTCAGCAGAAGACCGGGAATCGCCTGGGCGAGTCGCTGGTGCAAGCGGTCGCGCAAGGCGCGAAGGCGCGGCTGCTCTTCGGGAAGGACCTGGCGAGCGAGGTCCGCTGCTTCGCCCAGTCCGACCGCGTAGGGTACGTTTTCGGTTCCGGCGCGTCGACCGCCTTCGTGGCCAGCGCCGTGGATCAGTGGCTCCAAGACGGCGCCCGTCCGGACGTAAAGCGCGCCGATGCCTTTCGGCGCGTAGAGTTTGTGGCCGGCCACCGTCAGCAGATCGACCCCAAGTTCGTCGACGCGAGTGGGCACTTTGCCAACCGATTGGGCCGCATCGGTGTGGACCAGGACGCCACGACTTCGGGCCCGCGCGGAGATCTCCGCGACCGGCTGCAGGGCGCCGGCCTCGTTGTTGGCGTGCATGATCGAAACGAGGACCGTTTCCGAGGTCATCGCCCGCTCGACATCGTCGGGATTCACTCGCCCGGTGGCGTCGACCGGCAAATAGGTGACGCGAAAGCCACGCCGTTCGAGATAGCGGGCGGTGTTGAGAATCGCCGGATGCTCGATCTGGCTGGTGATCAGGTGATTGCCCCGCTCGCGGAGCGCTTCCATGACCCCCACCAGCGCGAGATTGTCGGCTTCGCTGCCACAACCGGTAAAGACGATCTCGCCGGGCTGGCAGTCGAGGAGCGCGGCCATCTTGGCGCGCGCGGCGCCGAGCGCCGCGGCGGCCTCTTTGCCGTACTGGTGGCCGCTGGAGGGATTGCCGAAACGTCCGGCGAGACCGCCGCTCAAGTACGGCCAGATCGCCTCAGCGACCCGCGGGTCCAGCGGTGTGGTGGCGTTGTAGTCGAGATAGATCGGATTCATCGTCTGCTCCGGTCAGCTAACGCCGGCCTTTCCTCCGCTCGCCGCCCAGAGCGCGCGCTCCACCAGGGTCGCCGTCCAGTCTTCCCCGAGATCGCGCGCCCGCTCTTGCAGGGCGTCCCGGTAGCGGGCGTAGACTCGGGGGGTGAAGTCCACCGCGCCGAATCCAGGGATTTGCGCGGCGACGAGGTCGTCGAAGAACGGATAGACCTCCGGCGCGCTGGCGGCGAGGACGGCCGACGCGGTAGCCGGACCGACCCCGGCGAGTTTGCTGAGGATAGCGATCGGAGCCTGGGGGTCCGGTACCCGAGCCAGCGCGGTCCGACTGATCTCGTCGACGGTTTCCGGCGAATTCGTCCGGGCCAGGGCGAGGTTGCGGGCCCGCCAGACCCCGCGGGCCATCTTCCACTCGACCACCCGAAGCAATTCGTCACGCGTCATGTAGCGCGGCTCCCGCCCGACGATCTGGCCCGGCAACTCGTCACGATACCAGCGGTCGCGCTCCACCAGCTTCGCGACTCCCTGCCGAGCGATAACCTCGGGATAGCGCGCCAGCGCCGCTTGCCAGACCGCGCGGTCGGTCGAGTCCCACGGGTTCATCGACGCCTCAAGGCGCGCCGTCGGGAATCTCGACGATGAGGTACTGGCCCTCGGTATCGACCGGGTAGGTTTCGGCGACGTAGGGGCCTTTCACCATACCTGGCGCGGGCGCGTCGGGATCCGCTTCACTTTCCGCGGCTGGCGGGGGTTCCGCGACCAGGGTGCTACCCTCGGCGACCGCGACCTCGTAGCGGCGCACCCGTGGACGAACCGGGTCGTACCACGACTGACCGTTCCGGATGTCGAACTCCCAGCCGTGCCACGGGCAGCGAAGAATCTCTCCCTTGCGGCTGTAGAGGTATTCGCCCGGCGTGGTGGACTGGACGAAGCCGGACACCCGGCCCTGGCACACCGGCCCTGCCTGGTGGGGACACCGATTGCGCAACGCGAAATACTCGCCACCCAGGTTAAAGATACCAACCGAGCGGTTCGCCACGTCAACTAGCTTTCGCTCGCCCGGCGGAATCTCCTCCGCCCGCGCCACGACGTATCGAGCCAAAATGCCTCCTGCGAGGGGGTTGGGGATTGGGGGTTGGGTTTTGGGGAAGGAACGGCCCTCACCCTAACCCTCTCCCAAAGGGAGAGGGAATAAGCCAATTCCCCCTTCCCGTGTCGGGAAGGGGGCGAGGGGGTTAGGTCTGACCCCGGTCCCCCAAAACCCAAAACCCTACGTGAGTCCGTACAATTTCTTCGCGTTCCCGGCGAGGATGTCGCGGCGGAGATCCTCGGGGAGGGACGCCGGAATCGCTTCGTCGGGCGCGTCGAAGTCCCAGTGCGGGTAATCCGTCGCGAACATCAGCCGGTCATTCATGTTCAGTTGTTCCAGCAGTTGCGGAAAGTGCTTTGGCCGACTGGGCTCCTCGACCGGCTGGGTCGTGATCCAGAAGTGCTCGCGAATGTATTCGGACGGCAAACGGTTGAGCTGCGGCACCTCTTCCTTCAGGCGCGAGTACGCCTTGTCCAGGCGCCACATCAGCGACGGTAGCCAGGCGAATCCGCCTTCGATCAGGACAAACTTGAGGGTCGGGAATCGCTCGAAGACGCCTTCGCAGACCAGGCTGGTCATCTGGGTATAGAACGAAGTTGGCATTCCGGCGTGGTCCTCGATGTAGAACGACGGCCAGCCTACGCCGGTGATGGGCGCGCCGCCGGATCCACCGAAGTGAAAACCGACCGGCAAGTTGTGCTCGACCGCGGCCTCATACATCTTCCAGTACTTCCGGCGGCCGAGCGGCTCACTGGTACGCGCAACCAGCAGGATCTGCACGAAGGCCGGATTGTCGCCGTAGCGATGGATCACCTCGGCGGCCAAATCGCCGTCCTCGTAGGGCACGATCAGCGAGGCGCGCAGGCGCGGCTCCGGATCCGTCCACTCGGCGATTTGCCATTCGTTCGTCGCCGCCGAAAGCGCGGCCGCGTACTCCAGGTTGAGTTGCGCGCCAGCCCCGTTAAGCGGGTTGAGGACGCCATACGCCAGACCCCAGTAGTCGAGCAATTGCTCGCGCAGGAAATCCAGGTCGGCGCCCGGCGGCAGGCCGGACGGCGGCCAGGAGTCGGTGCGGGCGGCGTTCAGATTCGCCCGCGGATAGTTGGCGCCGGAGTGTCCCCGCCCGCCGAAAAGCTCGTGGTGACGCTTCCAGCGTTCCGGCAGGTATTTCAACAGCGATTTGTTCGAGGCGGCCGCGTTGTGGATGTCGCAGTCAATCGCCGCGACCGGCGTCTTCTGCCCAACGCCGGTCATCTCCGCGGTGAGGGTCATGGCAAATCCTCCGCTTTCACTTCCGGATCCGGGGGTGCTGGGGGTTGGGTTTTGGGTGTTGGGGGTTGACCAGTGGCCACTCGACACCGATGAGTGAAAAAGTCAGTCCAGTCCCCAACACCCATCACCCATCACCCATCACTCAATCGATAGAACGCGCGCGCGTTCTCCGAGTAGATTTTCCGCGCGAGACCGTCCGGCAATCGCACCGGCACGGCCTCCTCCGGGGAATCGAAATGCCAGTGGGGATAGTCAGTCGAAAACATCAGCAACTCGTCGGAGCCAAGCTGATCGATCACCTGGAAAAACTGCTCGACGGTCGGCGGTTCGTCCCAGGGTTGGACGGTGAGACGAATGTGCTCGCGGATGTATTCCGAGGGAAGCCGGTTGTTCCAGGGAATTTCCCGACGCAACCCTTTCCATTCCTTGTCGATTCGCCACATCAGCCCGGGCAGCCAGGTAAAGCCCCCTTCGATCAGGGCGACTCGAAGCGTCGGGAAGCGGTCGAAGACGCCTTCGACGATCAAATTCAGCACCTGCGACTGGAAGGCCGCGGCCATGTCGACGTACTCTTCGAGGTAGTACGAGGGCCAGCCGGACGCGGTGGGCGGATTTCCCGGCGCGCCGCCGAAGTGAATCCCGACGACCAGATCGTGACGCGCGGCGGCCTCGAAGATCGGGTGATACAGACGATTGCCGTACGGGTGAGCCGAGCGCACCGGGAGAAACACCTGGACGAAACCGGGATGATCGCCCACCCGCTCGATTTCCCGCGCGGCCATCTCTGGCTGCTGACTGGGAACGACGATCGAGGCGCGCAGCCGGGGCTCTTTGTCCAGCCACTCGGCGATCTGCCAGTCGTTGACCGCTTTCGCCATCGCGGCGGCCGAATCCGGGTTATGGATGCTCTCCACGGCGTAGGCACAGTTCAGAATGCCGTACTCGGCGCCAAACGCGTCGAGCACCTGCGCGCGAATCAGGTCGAGATCCGATCCCGGTGGGCCCTTCTCCGGCTTGCTGCCGGGGCGCGCGCTCGTCGGTATCGAGGCGGGATAGGCGGTGTCGACCGGGCCACGAAAGGCGGACTGGCGCACGTACTCGCGCCAGTGATCGGACAGGTAGGGGACGAGGGCCTCCACCGAAGGGACGGTGTTGTGGATGTCACAGTCGATCAGGTTTGCCACGCGCTCCACTCCGACGGCGTCGGCCCAACCAACCCAGGTCGGCGAACTCCACGCCGGGTTCATTTCCCTAAATGATATGCCAGCCACGAATTTCGTGTCAACGTACACCGAGAGGCGAACGGTACCGCGCGCAAAAGAAGACCGCCGGGGAGGCTGGAGCCCCGGCGGTAATGGTCGAGTAAGGGGGATCAGGTTTTGCCGTTCCGTTCACCTCTCAATCGAGGTGACGACGGTACCTTAAGCATGCCAGACAAACCGTGAACGATGTGTTAACTCCCGGCGCTTTTTATCGCGAGTTTTGGCCGGGTGTGGCAGTTCCACCGGGGCTGCCACACCAACTGAGCAGACAAGCTTCGTGCCTGGAGGCACACCAAACCGGTATACTGGGAGAGCGTCCCGGTGACAGCAATTCGGGAGGACCGGATACCGCGGGAGGAAAAACGATGAAAACCCTATTTGTGATTCTGGATACCTTGCGTCGAGATTATTTGGAGCCCTACGGTACAACCTGGGTCAAGACGCCGAACATTGCCCGACTCGCCGAGCGATCGGTCGTCTGCGATAACCACTGGGTCGGTTCGCTGCCCTGCATGCCCGCTCGGCGCGAGTTTATGACCGGCCGCCACAACTTTCTCGAACGCGGCTGGGGACCACTCGAGCCTTTCGACGACGTACTCCCCCACCTGCTCCGCCAGGTTCAGCCAAAGCCAGTTTTCTCGCACCTGATTACCGACCACTACCACTACTTCTACCTCGGCGGCGAAGGCCACAATAATAGCTTCAATACCTGGCAGTTCGAGCGCGGCCAGGAGTCGGACATGTGGATCAGCCGGGTCGACCTGCCAGCCCTGCCGGAAAGCCAGGCGTCCCTCGCCAAGCGCCCCCAGAACGCGCTCAACCGGATGATCCAGCGCGAAGAAGCCGATTTCTCCGGTCCCCGCTGCGTCCAGCACGCGGTGCAGTGGCTGGACGACAACCACCAGAGCGACAACTGGTTCCTTCAGCTAGAGTTCTTCGATCCGCACGAGCCGTTCTACGTGGTGCAGAAGTATCTGGACCTCTACGGCGATACCTGGGAAGGGCCGATCTACGACTGGCCGGAGTACGGCGTGGTGAAGGACAATCCGAAGGCCGTCGAGCACATTCGCAAGTGCTACGCCGCGCTGATCACCATGACTGACCACTGGCTCGGCAAACTGTGGGACAAACTCGACGAGCACGGCCTCTGGGACGACACCGTGGTCGTCCTGACGACCGACCACGGCACAATGCTCGGCGAGCACGACTACTGGATGAAGAACATGATGCCGGTCTACAACGAAATCGCCCGAATCCCGTTGATCGCGCACCTGCCCGGATCAAAGGGAGCCGGCACCCGCGTTTCCGCGCTCACCCAGACGACCGACATTATGCCCACCTTCCTCGACTATCACGGGGCGCCACTCCCGCCGCATCTTCACGGAACGTCCCTCCGCCCGGCCCTTGAGGCGAACCAATCCGTCCACGATTCGATCATCTACGGCTACTTCGGCATGGCCGTCAACGTGACCGACGGAAAGCACACCTACTTCCGCAATCCAATGGACGCCGAAACGCTGGTCCACGCCTATACCGCCATGCCCACCGGCTTCCACGGCTTTCTCTCGCGCGAGCAACTCGCCCAGGCCGAGATGGGACGTTTTCTCGGGCACACCTACAACATTCCGGTTTATAAAATCCCGATGAAGAACCAACCAGCCCACCGTCACGGTGTGGACGACAAGGATGCCTATCAGCCGATCCACGATCTGTACGACATCACCGCCGACCCGGAGCAGCAGGAATCCCTGGCCAATCCGGAGGTGGAAGCTCGCCTGCTCGCGACAATCCGCGAGCAATTACAGCGAGTTAAGGCGCCGGACGAGCAGTTGTCACGGCTGGGAGTTTAGTCGACGGTTAGGCGACTTTCGGGTGACCGGTGATGAGGCCGCGCATGGTATGTCTTCCATTGCCGCCCCGGCCCTAAGGGCACCCCGCGGGCGCAGAGTGGTTGGTTTTGTCGCCGCCCTGAAGGAGATTAATAAATGAGTCGGGTATACGATAAGGGTGGCCACGGGGTTTGCCATGGGTAGGGGCAGGCCCCAGTGCCTGCCCGATTCTCTGCTCGCAAAGATCGCCGGGTGCGTGGGTCAGCCACTATCGGAAGCGGGTCCGAGTCCGGTCCGTTCCTCGGGGGTGGTCCCACCCCGGATCTTGGGGAGGTCGCCGGCCATGGGTAGGGGCAGGCACTGGGGCCTGCCCCTACCCATGGCAACGGGAGAGCTGCCTTTGTGGTATACCCGAATTAATTGTCAATTCGCATTAGGGCGGGCGTAGGCAGGGTCGGGCTGCAGTCCTCGCTCCGGGCGCTTAAGCGACTCCCGCCCTACGCCCGCCTTTGAAGGCGGCGGCGGCGGATCCTCATCCAGCGTGTTACGCGTGACCGTCCATTAGTAGCTGGCCATCGCGGACTTCGATCGTGCGCCGGGCAAACGATCGCAGGAAGGCTCGGTCGTGGACGACGACGCGCACGGTGCCCGAAAACCCGGCGAGCGCCTGTTCGAAATGCTCGCGTCCTTCGATATCCAGATGATTCAAAGGCTCCTCGTCGTGTCGGTCACTCCTCCTCCCAGTCGTTTAACCGCAGAAAGCTGAGGTAACGCCGCTCGGAGATCTCGCCCCTTTCGACCGCGGCCTTGATCGCGCAGCCCGGCTCGCGGTCGTGGGCGCAGCTCGCGCCAAACCGACACTGGCCGAGAAACGGCCGCATCTCCGGGAAGAGATGGGCGAGATCGACCTCGGAGATATCCCAGATCGCGAACTCGCGCATGCCGGGTGTGTCGACGACCGCGCCGCCGTCGCCTAATCGGAACATCTCCAGTTGCGTCGTGGTGTGGCGCCCTTTGCCGGTCCACTTGCTTACCTCGCCAACCCGCAACCCAAGACCGGGCTCGACCGCGTTCAAGAGCGACGACTTGCCCACGCCGGATTTCCCGACGAGCACCGACGTGCGATCGCGAAGCGCGTCGCGCATGGCAGCGATCCCCTCGCCGGTCGCCGCGCTGGTGAGAACGATTGGGTATCCGATACGCTCGTAGTCCCGGACCTCGTCTTCGAGGTCCGCGCGGTCGACCAGGTCGATCTTGGTGATACAAATCAGGGGCGACAACTCGTGCAATTCAACGGTCGCGAGATAGCGATCCAGAAGCGCCCAGTAGGGCGCGGGCTCGGCCGCGGCGAAAACGAGCACGACCCGGTCAATGTTTGCGACGATAACCTGCTCGAGCAACTTGCGGCCGGCCGCTCGGCGAACTAACTTGTTCGCCCGAGGCAGCACGTCGAGAATCTGGCCGGTCCCATCGCTACCGTCGACGTACTCGACGACATCGCCAATCGCGATCGGATCGACCGCTCGAATCTCGTCGACGGCAACGACCCGCCGGCGAAGCGACGCCGGGTCCGCGATGGGATAGACGAGTTGCTTGCGGAGTTTGTTGGAAATCGCGCAGAGAATGGTATCGGTTCCTCGGTCCACGACGTACGCCCCCTGGCTCTTTCGCATGACCAGACCCTGCCGACGTTCCCGAACATCCCCAGCGGTGGAATGTCGAAGCATCGTGAACTCTCTCCTGGTGGAGCAATATTTTTGGAACAATAACCAGACTCAGGGCAAGAAAAGGGGCAATCGAAAGCGGTCAGCGAGCCGGGGAGGCCAGTGACCAATCGGGGACCGTGCGACCAGCCGGATACACCGACTGATCCACGCGGCGTACTTCTCGAGGAAAAAACGAGAGAACGCGAACCGAAGGTCGACGAGCCTAGCCGGCCGAGCCGGTTTCGTTGCTGGAGATCGCCGGGATAGCAAGTACCATTCTGCGCCTCCAAGCTACTGTAGCGTACTCGAAGTGTATCCAACAAGTCGTCCGACGTCAACGCGAGTAGTAAGGCCAGTCAGCCAGCCGCCAGTCCAAACACCTCAGCCAACCGAATCGTCAAGTTTGCGAACGGCGGGGCCGCGAACGACTCCGGCACGACTGCTCGGGCGGTCACCCGATATCGTCCCGTTTCGACGGCCAGACCTTCGATGGATCTTTCGACCGTGTCGACAATCCAGTAATTGGGGATAGCGTAGCGGGCGTAGAGGAGACGCTTCGTCCGGCGGTCGCGACTCTCCGTGCTCGGTGAGGCAACTTCGACGACGAGGTCCGGCGGGCCTTCGACGTAACGCTCGCCGACAATCGCCTCGCGGCCCCGACTGATGAAGAGCAAATCTGGCTCGACAACCGCGATGTCGCTCAAACGAACGTCGACCGGAGAGAGCAGCACGAGGCCAAGCTGTCCGGCCAGAACGTGCTGGCGAAGAATTGCGTAGAGGTTGCCCACAACTTCCTGGTGCCGCGGGGTTGGCGCGGCGGTCATCGCCAACTCGCCTTCATATAACTCGTAACGGTTGCGGTCCTCCGGCAGTTCTTTCAAATCGGCGTAGGTAAGAAGAATCCGCTCCGAATCCTGGGCCATACCTTATCCCTCGCCACTCCCGCTACGCCTCGAACTCCAGAACCACGCTTCCGATCGCCCGGGGCCCTAAGTCGATTCTAACATGACCCGCCTCGACGACAACCGGGTCGCCGGGCTGCTCCAGGAGATTCGCCTGGCGGGCCGAGCGAATCCGCAGATCGGCGGAGCCGATCCGCGCGGTCGTCGGGGTGTCGCTCGTGTTGAGCAGACGCAGCAGCAGCGCGCGTCCCACCCCAAAGGGCTTGACCCGCAAGGGAAGAACCGGTGGATCCGGCAGCCGCAGGAGAGAACCGACGCGCGGCAAGCGAGCGCCGTCGATTGCCGGCTCGCCCAGGTGCTGAAAGCCGACCGGCAGGGCGTGCTCCATGCCAAAGCGGTGGGCTTCGGCCTCCAAGAAGCCGCGGTGCGGCTGCACGGCGTAGCGGGCCACGACGCGCCCGGGCTGACTCGCCGCGAAGTTGGTTTCCCAGTAGTTGTTCGTCGGCCAGCCGAGTAGGAGCGCGCGATCGAGGCGGAATTCGGCCTGCTTTTTCCCGAAGCTAAAGTCGCCTAACTGAACCATGGGTGTCGTCGGACAGGCCACGGTAAGGCCGAAGTCGGCGTTCGAGAAGTCCAGCCAGCGTTGGACCGTGAAATAGTCGCGGCAGGCGCCGGGGAGTTGATCATTCTCCGGAATGATCGCCTGGCCGCCGAGGTCAAAACGGGCCACCGGATCGGGAACCGCGAAAGGAAAACTGAGATAGGTCGCTTCCGGATCGGTTTCGGTCGTCATGTCCCAGGAGGCGCTGAACTCGACGTGGTCGGCGTACGCCGGCAGGAAGGTTTCCAGGGTCAGATTCCGAACGCCGGGTCCATCCAGCCGCTGGATCACCCGAACGCCGCGGACGCTCCGCTCGACGCGGTGCTCGACGACCCGGTCGGCGATCCGTCGCTCGGCCGGCCATTCCGGCTGCCAGCCCCGGTGGGGCGGAAAGTCCATGCCGGACCGCTCGAAGATCCGGCGGCGCGGCCAGGGATGTTCGCCGCCGACAACCCGCTCGTGAACGAACCCGAAGAAAGGCAGGCTTGCAGTGGCGTCGACCAGATTTCGTCCCAGTTGCGTGTCCCACCATTCCAGAATCCCGCCACGCTGCCGATCGAAGCGCAAGCGATGACGGCTGGTCTCCACGGCATCGGCATCGTCGCTTTCGACAACTTCCGGAGTGAGCGCGCTCCCGGCGACCACGGCGTAGCCAAGGCCGGGCACCTGGGTCGGCGCCAGGACGAACGGCTGACGGGGTAGGGCTCGGTCGAGATAGTGCCGCGACGCGGTTGGGTCGTCGGCCCGACCGCGCTGACTGGTCGGCTCCGGATCCGATACGACCCCGGCAACCGTTCGTTCCCAGGGCAGGGGATTGAAGATCAGCAGCCGGTCGTCGGCCGCGCGGGTGATCCGACGAGCCAGTTCGGCAAGTCCGTCGCGCGCCAGGAGCCGGGATAGGCTTCGCGCGGTGTAGGCGTAGTTGACCTTGTGCTGCCACTGGGTCAAAGTATCTTCGTCATCCGGTCGGCGAATCGAGCAGTCCGCTCCCCAGGTGTGCTCGTCGAAAAAGTTCAGAGCGTGATGCGCCGCGTCGCGGAGATCCGGCGCCGGTTGCCGCGCCGGGTCGGCCTCGCCGCCAAGCCCGGAAACGCCGGCCCAGGCGGCGTCGGCGAGAAAGAGGCGAGCGCGGCTCTCGCGGTTGATCGCGACCTCGCGCGCGGTCGAGGCGCAGCCGAAGTTCCAGTAGTCGGTCCAGTCCCCGCGCCAGGTTGGGAGACGGTCGGCGTGCGCTCGCACTGTCTCCCACCACTCGCCGGGCAGGGCAATCCGCAGACGTGGCTCGCGGCCAGCCGCGTTCCAGCGACGAACGAACTCCGGAAGGTCGGAATCCGCGGAACCGTTGTCGCCAAAGGGATGATAAATCTGGAGCATCAGGGACGGAAGAGGATAGCCAATCTCGGCGAGCCAGGCGTCCAGGCGTGGCCACCATTCTCCGGCGAAATGCTCGGCATCGCGGCCGATGCCCATGCCCCGAGCTAACCCGTACGAAAAGCCGTTCCAGGCGAGGATCGAACGGCCACTTGGCCCCTGCCAGTGAAAGGCTTGCGGGTGGGGATTGAGGGGACCGCCAAAGTGGGTGTTGATCGACATGCTGAAGCCGGTGATACCCAGGTCGGCCAGGACGTCCACCAGTGGCCAGTTTTCGCCGTTGACGTCGCTGTTCATGGCGTACCGCACCGGCAGGTCTAGCTCCGAGCGAATCCGCCGGATCGGTCGAAAGCTTTCGATCAACTGGTCGGTGTCGTAGAGCGGCGTCAGGTTGCAGAGCATCGCGGTGATCTCGACTCGACCGGCCCGCGCCAACCTCACCAGTCGGTCAACCTGTCGTGACGACGCCGTCCGCAGCCAGTGGTTGAGCACTCCGGTCGTCTCCACCGTCCAACGAAAGGCGTCGTCGCGGTCGTGCTCCAGGTCTCGCTCGCAAAGGTCGAGCGCGGCGTCGAGGAAGCGGCGGTGGAGATCCCAGACGATCGGCTGATCGTGGGTGTACCCGATGTCGGTGTGACTGTGGTGGATGAGGTAGAGGGAATCGACTTTCGAGCGAGACACGACAATACTCCTGGTTAGTTTAAGACACCCGTCGGGCGTGAACGCTCACGAACGCCGAGATCTGCCCATTCCGGGCGTCGGTCGAGCGGGTGATGGTCTTCGGATCAAAACCGGGCGGGAGGCAGTTCCGCGCGTAATCTTCGCTAAAGAAGTGGCGGACGTGGCCATTTTAGCCTTTAAGAGCCTGCTCGATCGCCTCGGAGTGCTCGTCGTAATGCTCAAAGGTGTTTCCCTCGATCCATTCGACGACCGCGCGCTCTTCGGTCGATCCGGGCTGATACGAGGAGTAGGGCCGGAGAAGATCCCGGTCGGATAGCCGGCCGAGAACGTCGAGTGTCCGTGCGTGCGTCGTCCGGAGATCACCAAGAACCTGATCCGGCGAGCGGTCCTCACCCTGCCGGTAGATAATCGCGTTGAGGGCGTCGGTATCGAGCGCGTCGGGATCCGGAACACCGGGCGGAAGGGAGGCGAGCGTGATCCCCTGCGCGGCGAGGCGGTCCTGTCCTTCCAGGAGGGCGATCAGCGACTTTTCCCAGGCCGAGATATGGACGAGGTGATCCTTGATCGTCCAACCGTCGGCTAGTGGCGCGACGAGGCGGTCGGCGCTCGCGCTCGCGATCGCCCGCTCCAGACGGGTCCAGGACGCATCGATCTTCTGATTCAGCACGCTCAGGCGCGGCACGTCCAGACCGATCACGTAGCCAAAGGTGGGTTCCAAATCGACCCGCTCGGTGTGAACCCGGTTGTTCGTCGCCTGGACGTTGAGCGCGCGGATCGGCCGCGTGCCGTGCGCTCGCGGCTCGAGATGCCAGGTATCGACGTGGAAGACGAAGGCCTGGGTTCCATCGGTCACGAAAGCCTGGATCTGCGCCGGATGCAGTTCCTCGGCGGTCAAACGCGGTTCGGCGACGACGACGATCATCGGATCGCCAAAACTGGAAAAGATCTGATTGTGATCGTGGTGCCGATTGATGTATAAAATCGGATCGTCCGGGGGGCGCAACGTTCCAACGTTGGTAAAGAAAGGAAACTCAGTGCTCGTCATAACAAACTGCTCGCGGTCGAGCACCTTGCCGTAGGGAGCGAACGTCTCCGGGGTCATCACCCGCGGGCGCAGGTGGACGACGTGGCGCGCGGCGGAATCCGCCATGATGTGCTCCTTTCTCGAAGGTCAGTCTGGCTATTATAGCCAGCGCCCCGTGAAATAGTACGATCAGTTGACACGCCTGCCTGGTCGCAATAGACTGGCGCTAATGGTCCAGCGAGGACGCCGAACGAATGATCGTCGATTCCCACGCCCACATCTTTCCCTTTCTTGGCACGCCAGCCGGATTTCCCTCGCAAGCCGAACACCTGCGGGTTCTTCAGTTGTATATGGTTGGCCACGGGCAGCCGGTGCGCCGCCTCCGCGATCACGCGATCGTTCGCGAGCATACCCTCGCCGACCTTCCGCTCACCTCGCCAGCCTGCCTCCACGACGTCGGATTTCACGTCGAGGAAAACGGCCGCTTCGTCTGGCGGCACCAGGGTGAGGATGTCTACATCCATTTCATGCCGCCGTCGCTTCAATTGAACGCCAGCACGCCGGAATATTTGCTCGCCGAGATGGCCTACGCCGGAGTCGACACCGTGGTGCTCCAAAATGCCCACCTCTACGGTCGCCTCAACGAGACCTTCGCCGCGGCGGCCGCCTGCTATCCGGGAAAGTTCATCGGCCTCGCCGAGGTCGACGAGCTCAACGCGGATACGCCGGCCGAGCAGAGCAAACTCCGGGTCGCGGTGAAAGAACTGGGCCTGAAAGGGCTTTACTACGCGAATCGCGGGTTCTTTCCCGCTGGCTACCGCCAGGGATTCGACGACTCGCGCTTCGACGCCTTCTGGGACAGCGTCCGCGCGCTCCGGATTCCGGTTTTCTGGGAGATCCTCGGCGTGCCGGACCACACTCCGGAGAACTTTCTGCGGGCGCTCGACCGGCTGAACAACTGGGCCGAACGCAACCCGGAGATCCCGTCCGTTCTGACCCACGGCATCAGCCCGGAGTTCCTCAATGGCAACCTTCCGGAGCCAGTCGAGCGCCTCTTTGCCAATGACCAGTTTCTGATCGAACTGCTGTATCCGATCAGTTGGGGCCGCGAGCACGACTATCCCTATCCGGAATTACGGCCGATCATCCAGGAGCAGTATCGCCGAGTCGGCGCGGGCCGCCTCGTTTGGGGGTCCGACATGCCCAACGTCGAGCGGAACTGTACCTATCGCCAGTCGCTGGACTATCTGCGCCGGTACGGCGATTTTCTTTCCCCGACCGACCGCGAACGCCTCCTCGGCGGCAACCTGATGACCCTCTTTGGGCAACCCTGAAGCAGGCTGGTACTCCGGTTGCGAGAGAACACCCTGGCGCTACCAAGCGCGTGACACCGGTAACCGGAGGACGACATGGAGGCGCGCGGGCGCGGTAACCTGGCGATAACCCGAGTACTCTGGTATATCGCTCAAACCTGTCTGCAGGTTGGGGTGCTGGTCTTTGTGTTCTCTTTGCTCGTGGGCCGATTCGAGATTCACTCGGTGAGCATGGAGCCCAACCTGATCGACGGTCAGCGGGTCGTCGTCAGCAAACTCGACCACCTCTGGCCGGGCGCCCTCATCGGTCAAGCCGAGGCGTCCAATGGCGCGGTCCCGTCGCCCTTTGCCCCCCATCGTGGACAGATGATCGTTTTCAACGAGGGGACCGACCCTCACACGAGCATGGTTCTGGTCAAGCGCGTCGTCGGACTGCCCGGCGAGACCGTCACCATTCGTGGCGGAAGGGTATTCATCGATGGTCACGCCCTCGCCGAGTCGTACCTGCACGGAGTGGCCACCGACTGCAGCCTGTACTGCGGACCTCTCACCCTTCGGCCGGACCAGTACTTCGTCATGGGCGACAACCGACCGGATAGCTGGGATTCCCGCAGCTTTGGTCCTATCTCGGGGAGTCAGATCATCGGCGAAGTGATCCTGCGTTACTGGCCGCTGGATCAGATCCAGTTGTACTTCTGACGAGAATCCAGAATCCAGGAGTCAGAATCCAGAAGGGGATCGGACGCCGGGGACGCGCGAAATCCCGCGGCCCCCCAGGTCCGGCTAACTTCGGACATGAGTTCCAACGAAGTTTCCCGTCAACGCTCGCGCTTCTGGATTCTGGATTCTATCTTCTGGCTTCCTTCTTCGCTAAGGGGGGGAGGGCCGAGCCGAGGCGGCTGGAACCTCGGCCCGGCCGGGGGGTAACTACGGAATTGCGCTTCGTCGCGCGTCGGTCATCGGTGACCGTTTCGATGTCTGTATCTTGCCAGACGCCCCCGGAACACCGTATGAACAGGGTTGGAATTTCGTTAATGAGTCATGAAAGATTCCTCTGCTATCATGGGGCCGTTCCCCGCCTGACGGGTGGGCAACATTTAACCGCAGAGGAGCGTGAGCCATGCCGACCGTGCGCGTGATGTTCTCCGGCCCCGGCCCCCAGGCCAATGGCCTCTCGGCGACCCCGGAGGGAATCTGGGTTTGCGATCAGAAGGACGACCGAATCTACCTCGTCGACTACCGCGGTAAGACCCTGACGAGTTTCGCCACCCCGGCCCGGAACCTCAGCGGAATCGGCTACGGTTTGGGCGAGGTATGGGGCGCTTCGAACGTGCGACCGAACTACGTTTACAAGTTCGATCCGGCGACCGGCCACTGTCTCCAGGCAATCGAGTTGCCCCGACCAACCGAAGGAGGCATCCATGGCCTGGAGATCATCGACGGCGCGCTCTGGGTCACCCGGCCGGGCCTCCTCGTCCTGCAAAAGCTGAATCCGGAGAGCGGCGCGCCCGAACACGAGATTCCGTTCCCGGGTCGTCGGTCGCACGGCGTCTATGCCCAGGATGGCGTCATCGTCTGCAACGACACGACGCTGCGCACGGTGTTCCACCTGGACCCGTCGGATGGTCGGATCATCAAGCAGTACGATATCGAAGGATTCGAGCCCCACGGCCTGACAATCGATCCGGAAGGACGAATCTGGACCTGTGACGCTACCACGAACCAAATTGGGATCGTCGAAGGATAGCCAGTCCGCCAAAACTCGCCCCCACCGACACCGTGGTCGCCAGCCAGGCGGCCCCGGAGGTCGGCGCGAGCGCGAAGAGACTGGCGGTGATCGGCCAATAGAGCGCGACCAGATACGCGGCGAAGGAGGCAATCGCCAGGACCACGACCCGGGTCGAGGGCCACGGCCGGCCTTCGCCCTCGTACCGCGCCATGAGTTCCACGAGCGCGATCAGTCCGCTCAGCACGAGCGCGCTCACCACCACGGTCCGGGTTTCTGGCAAGTCTAGCCCCAGGACGAGGGAAGCGATCAGGTCGGCGAGCACGGCGCTCATCCCCACCGCGCTACCGAGGGGAATCGTCGTCTCGGCCACTCTCGCCAGCGATGGCGCCGGCGGTCGATTCGGGGTGGCCCAGCCAACGATAAACAACGAGGGAATCCCGACCGTCAGGAGCGCCGCGATGGTGACCTGCGGGGGTAAGAGGGGAAAACTCAGGTCGATGAAGCCGACCACCGCGATCAATTCAATCGTCCCGATATCTCGAATCAAGAAGAGATCGACCAGCGAGTACATCGCATTGACAATTTTCCTCCCGGCGCCGAGCATCGCCGGGAGCGTCGCGAAAGTGTCCTTCAGGAGCACCACGTCGGCGGCGCCTCGGGTCGCCGCGCTACCGCTTGCCATGGCAATTCCTAACTGAGCCGCCTTCATGGCGAGGATGTCGTTCGCGCCGTCCCCGATCATCGCGACGATGCTGCCCTGACTCCGCAATTCGCGGATGATGCGCGCCTTCTGCTCCGGATCCACCCGACCGAAAACGGTTGTTTCCCGCACGACGCGGGCAAAGTCGGCATCCGAAAGCTGGCCAAGCTCCGCTCCGTCAATCGCGCGCGCGTCCGGCGGAAAGCCCACTCTTTGAGCAATCGCCAGCACCGTCTCCGGATTATCGCCGGAGAGCACCTTGATGGTTACCCCTTCGTTCCAGAACGCCGCGAGCGTCGCCGGAGCGTCCGGCCGAATCTCCTCGGCGAGCGCGACGAGCGCGATCGGGTGCAAATCGGACGGTAAGTGGGCCCGGCCGTCGGGTCCCCGAAGCGCCACCGAGTCGGGCGCCCGGGCAAAAAGCAAAACCCGCTCGCCCGCCGCGCTCCGCTCGTCCACCGCTCGGCTGATCGCCGCGCCCTCGCCAGCGTCACTCTTCAGATGGGATAGGAGCACCTCCGGCGCGCCGAGCACGTACGCGCCCGGCGAGCCGGGCTCGCCCAGGGTGAGGCTGCTCCACCGTTGCTCAAACTGAAACGGAACCGAAGCCAGAACCGGACCGGCCGACCGTGGAATTGCCTGGGCAATCGCTTCGAGGAACGCGTCCCTCTCCGGAGTGCTCGCGGCGTAATCGCCTAACCAGCGCCGGGCGTCAGCCTCGGGGGTGTCCAACGGGATAACCGAGCGGAGCACCGGCTTACCAGTTGTGAGGGTGCCGGTCTTATCGGTACAGAGCAGATCCACGTGACTGAGTTGCTCTACCGCGCTGAGCCGTTGGACCAACCCGCCGTGCTCGGCGACGCGGAGCGCACCTAAACTGTAGGCCACCGTCGACATGAGAAGGAGTCCCTGGGGAACGAGCGTCGCGATGACCGCCGTCGCGCGGACGGCGGTCACCAACTGGGTGCCCTCGACGAGAAAGGCGAGCACCTGCAAGACGCTTAGACCGACGACAACCACCAGGAGAATCCGCAGGATCCGATCGACGAAGAGTTGAAGTGGGGTATGTTGAATCTGGAAGTACCGGGCGGCCTCGGTCAAGCGCTGGACGTAACTGGCGGACCCCACCCGATTCGCCACGTAGATTCCCGATCCGCCGACCACGTAACTGCCGGAGAGAATCGGATCTCCCGGTCGGCGGAGGACCGGCTGGGGCTCGCCGGTCAGGAGCGCCTGGTTGACCCGCAGGTCCTCGGCCCAGACAGCCTCCCCGTCGGCGACAACCTGGTCTCCCCGGGAAAGGACGAGAAAGTCGCCCTGGACCACGTCGCCGGGGCGAATCGTTTGCCGTTGTCCGTTGCGAATCACAACCACGTGGGGCTGGGCGAGGAGGGCGATTCGATCGAGGCGCAGTTTTGCTCGGGTCTCCTGAACGATGCCCGCCAGCACGGTGAAGAGAACGAGGCCGCCGATCAGAAACGCGTCGCGGTACTCGCCGACCAGCAGGAGCAGCGCGACCATGCCAAAAAGGATGGCGTTGAAAAGGGTAAACAGATTTTCCGCGACGATGGTTGCGAAGGGGCGCGTCACTCGGGAGGGAGTTCGGTTGACGAGACCCGCGGCTTCCCGCTGGCGAACTTCCTCGGTCGTTAAGCCCGGGAACCGGTCACTGGTCGAAACGGTCATTGGCTGGCCTCGTCGTCAGCCACCGGGTCGCGGGAGCGACGCCGGCGAACCGGACCTGCTCCCCGGCTAACGAAAAATTACGAATGCGACTCGACCACCGAGTAGAGCAACTCGCGGTACTGGCCAACCATCCGCGCTGCCGAGAACGCCGGACCAACCGTTTTGAGCGATTCGCGCACCATCCCCAACCACTGGCTGGGCCGACCGTTGCTGTCGCGCTGGTAGAACAGCGGAGCGATGGTATTCTCGATCACGTCGTAGGTCGCCGCGGCGTCCTCTTCGTCGTGCGACTGGCGATCAGCCCAGTCTGCGCTCCGATCGCCGATGGCCCAGCCAATCTCGGGACGGTAGGCTTCGTCCCACCAGCCATCCAGAATACTCGCGTTCAGCGCGCCGTTCAGCGCGGCCTTCATCCCACTGGTACCACTCGCTTCGTGTGGGCGGAGCGGAGTGTTCAGCCACACGTCACACCCTTGAACCATAAAGCGAGCAAGCTGGATGTCGTAGTCCGGCAAGAAGAGGATCGAGTTGGCGAAGCGCCAATCTCCCATTACGTGCCAGAGTTGCTGAATCAAGTCCTTGCCGCCCTCGTCCTTCGGATGGGCCTTCCCGGCGTAGAGAATCTGGACTGGCCGGTCCTGGTTGGTCAGAATGCGGGCCAGACGTTCCAGATCCCGGAGAATCAGCGCCGCCCGCTTGTAGGTCGCGAAGCGGCGGGCAAAACCAATCGTCAGGGCGTCAGGATTAAACAGATCCGATCGGTTGGTTCGCGTTCGTACCTCGTCGATTAGGCGCCGCCGCAGCCGCGACCGCGCGTCGAAGAGTTCCGCGTCGGAGATCTGGTCGACCGGCGCCCAGAGTTGCGGGTGCTCCGGTTGGGTTCGCCACTTTGGATCGAGACTCCGATCCATCAATTCTGCCATCTCCGGCGCCATCCAGGTGGTGGTATGAACGCCGTTGGTGATCGCCCGAATTGGCTCGAGGATCGTCTTGGTATCGGCATAGAGGCCGGACCAGAGTTTCGTCGACACTTTCTGGTGTAGTTGGCTGACCCCGTTACTCCGGCTGGACAACTTGAGCGCGAGAACGGCCATGCTGAACCAGGAACTACCGTCACGCGGGTTATCACGTCCCAGGGCGAGAATATCGTCGACGGCAACGCCGAGCTCGCGGCAGTACTGTTCGAAGTACAGTTCGATCGCCTTCGGGTCAAAGTAGTCGATTCCCGCGGGAACCGAGGTGTGGGTCGTGAACACGAGACTGCTGCGCACCTGCCGACAGGCTTCGGAGAAGGAACAGCCCTGCTCGTGCATCGCCAGTCGCGCCCGCTCGAGGGCAAGGAAGCCGGCGTGGCCTTCGTTCATGTGGTACACGTCGATCTCTTCGCCGATCAACCGCAAAGCCTGGACACCCCCCCGGCCGAGGACAATCTCCTGACGCATCCGCGTGTCTTTGTCGCCACCGTAGAGGCGCGCGGTGATCTGGCGATCCAGCGGATCGTTCTCCGGAAGATTCGTGTCGAGCAGATACAAACGCACCTGCCCGACCTGTGCCTTCCAGACCTGGATCCAGACGGCCCGGTCAGGAAAATCCAGGGCGAACTTCAGCGCGTTCCCATTGGCGTTCTGCACCGGCTCCAGGGGAGCGGTGGTCGGATCGAGCGTCGGGTACTCTTCCCACTGCCGACCGTCCCAGCCGATGAGCTGGCGAAAGTAACCCTGGCTATACCAGAGCCCGACCCCCACCAGCGGGAGACCCAGGTCGCTCGCGGCCTTTAGGTGATCGCCGGCCAGCACGCCAAGTCCGCCAGAGTAGATCGGAAGGCACTCCGCGACACCAAACTCCGCCGAAAAGTAGCCAACCCGAGGCGCCCGCTGAAGTGGGCGTTCGAGATACTGTCGCAGTAGGTTTCGCTGACGCTCGACCTCGGCGCGTAAAGTTGGATCGCCGGCCAGGGTACGAATCGTCCGATCGAGTTGTGGTTCAGTCAGTAAAGCAACCGGATTATGATTCGATTGCGCCCAAATGTCCGGTGCAATTCGTTCGAACAAACGCACGGTCCCGGTCTGCCAGGCCCAGCGCAGATTAAAGACAAGTTCCGGCAGATCGCACGTCGCCGTGGCTGTCGATTGATCAAGCGTCAGCATAATTCGTTCACCTCTCCCTGGTGCCGAGAGTCAGCCTACTCGTCGGCGATCGACGGGACGGCCAGCCTGGTGTCTCAATGACACTTTACGCAGTCTACGCGCCAACAGCCCCTGGTCCCGGTTTCCAATCAGCATTTCTTTGTCGGGCGGGCAGGCGGGTGATCGGCCTCCACCACTCGATTCAATGGGCGCACCGTGGGTTTCCGTTCTTGCCTCTTACCGGGGCACTCATTCCCGAAGTAGGAGAAAAGTTCTTCGAAATTCCGGCGGCTGCGCGAATGACCTTGAGTCCGGTGACCGAAATCCTGGTCGGCCGCAAACCCAATCCCTAATGTCAAACACCCGACAATTGGATTGGGTACCGACCGAGAATTCCAGCCTCCATCGGTCCAATTGACGAGCCCACGCAGTATACCGCATTCCGCTCGCCGGTACAGGGCAAATTATTGGACTTTTGGTTAAATTCTCCCATTACTGTCTCGTTAAAACTATTCTAATTTGAAATCCCTTGCCGCACCAATATGGCGTCTCGGATAGAGGAGATCCGAGACGCCCCACGGTCATCAGTCTGACGGCGTTGGACTAAAGGAAGGCGAGATGACTGAACTTCTGGCCGAGGATCGCCGCGGAGTCCGCCTGAAGCCAGTTGTCGAGGACGGTGGCGTAGACCGAGCGAAAGTCGGTTGCAAAGCGCAGATTGCCGTTGTCCAGGTTCCCAAGGTCCGGACGATCGCCTTTGAGGCCACCCTTGATCGTGTTGCCCACGACGAAGACCGGGGCGGCGGTTCCGTGGTCGGTTCCCAAACTGGCGTTCTCGGCCGCGCGACGGCCAAACTCCGACCAGGTCATCAGGACCACGTTGTCGGCCTTACCCTGCCCGACCAGGTCAGTCTGGAAGGCGGTGATGCCGTCCGCGAGGGTCTGGAGCAAGTCGGCGTGGTGTTTGGCCTGGTTAGCGTGGGTGTCGAAGCCACCGAGAACGATGTACCCAACCCGGAGCCCAAGATCCTTGGTGATCAGCGCGGCGAGGAGTTTGAGACCATCGCCGAACCCACCCTTCGGATAGGTCGCGCCCGATGTCGGCACGTGTCCCAGCGCGGCGTCCTGTAACTGCTGGCTGCTCACCTCAGCAGTCTGGGACGTCGCGTCCAGCAACGCGGCGTACGGAGCGGGCGCGGTGTAACTCGCGTAGAGCCGGTTGAGCGCGTCTTCTCGGGCAGTCCGGCCGTTGGGGTAACGGATGTCCGGTTGCATCTTGTAGTCGGCGAGTGAGGTCAGCGCCGGAGGAGGAACGGCCGGACAGCACAGCGCCGGCGCGAGCGCTGGACCGAGGCTCAGCGCGTTTACCGGGTGCCCCTGACTGTCGACGGAACCTCCCACCAGGGTCGAAAGCCACCCCTCGTGTCGGGTATTCAGCGGATCCGCGGTCTGCCAGATATCCATCGCCTGGAAGTGCGACAGACTTGGGTGGTCGTAGCCAACGTTCTCGACGATCGATAATTTTCCGCCATCCCAGAGCGGCTTCAACGCCTTCAGCGACGGGTGCAGTCCAATCTGGCTATCCAGCTGGACGACCTGATCGGTTGGTATGCCCAGGTGCGGGCGCAGTTGCAGGTAGCGGGAGTCGGCGTAGGGGATGACCGTGTTCAGGCCGTCGTTCCCGCCAGCTAGCTGAACGACGATCAGGGTCTTGTTCGGCGTCGTCCCGGCCGTCGAAGCCGGCTTGTCCGCCGCGGCCATCGCGATGGCTCGGCTGAAGATGGTTGGCATAAACGCGCCCCCCATCACCACCACGAGGCCACTCTTCATCAAATCGCGTCGGGTAAGCATCTTCAAAACCTCTCACACTCAAGGCCACTAGGCGAGGTGATATTCCGGAGTAGCCAACGCCAGGTAGAGCGCTCCGCGGCGGCGTTCGTCCAGCCAGGCTCTCGGTGCGCTGGCCAGAGTACCACTCGCTGGGGTCAGATAGTCGACGAGGACCTGGCGCTGGTTCGGCTGCAACTGTCCATCGAGCAGCAGGTTTGCCAGTTGATCGACCAGATCCGTCGGCGAGGTCGGCGCGCCGGCGAAAACGTCGTGAGCCGGACCGCTCGGGTCGCGCGGGCTATCGGCCAGCGCGCTGACCAGGTTCGCGAAGTTGAGTCGGGCAAGCCAGGTTCCACTACTCAACCACGTCGTGCCGCCCGGCCAGCCGGCGACGTTGGGTGGATTGAAAAGCTCCTGGCCCATCCGGTCGGTCAGGTAGGGGAGACCCCTGCCGTCGGTCTGGATCCCCAGAACGCGCGCGGTGCCGGCGACGACTTCCGCCGGGCTCTTCACCTCGGCACGGTAGGCCAGCGGACTACTGAACTCGGGCGACTTGAGAAGCGCGCGAATCAATTCTTTGATCGAGTAACCACTCGATCGGTAGGTCTGGACGAACGGCGCCAGGACGTTGTCGGTCGGGTTGGGGTAGACGAAGTAGTCGAACATTTTGCGGGTGATGAACTGGGCCGAGGCCGGCAACGGAACGATGATGTCGATAATGTCATCGGCGGCAAAGTTACCGGTGTGGCCGAGGAACGTCTTCGTTCCGTCGTCGTGCAAGCGCGGAGCGAAAAACGACTGCACCTGGCCGAGCTTGCGGTTCCCGCGCAACGTCAGGCCGGTGAACGCTCGGGCCGATTCGCGCACGTCGGTCTCGGTGTAGTTGCCAACCCCGAGCGAAAACAGCTCCATCAGCTCGCGCGCGTAGTTCTCGTTCGCGTGGCCCTTGCGATTCGTCCAGGTATCGAGCCAGATCATCATCGCGGGGTCGCGCGTGATGCCCTTGAGCAGGTCGGGGAAGTTGGCGAGCGCGTTCGCTCGGAGGTACTTGTTCTGGTTGAGCATGATCGGCGCGCTGCCAACTTTACTGATCGCCGACGTGAGCACCCCGTGCCAGAACAGCGTCAGCTTCTCTTCGAGCGGCCGAGCAGTGTAGATCATCCGCAGCAGCCACCAGCGTTGGATCTCCGGAAACTTGGTCAGGTCGATCGTCAACCCGTTGAGCCGGTTTTCCAGCGCGCTGTTGTCAATCTTGTCATAATCCACCAGTTGATCTACCGCGCCAGCGAAACCGAGTGAACGATAGGTCGCTAAATCACTCGGACTCGCGCCAAATCCGGCCCGGCGCAGGAGGTGCTGGAACTTGCCATCTTCGCTCGGGTTCGTCAGAGGGAACAAGCTAGCGATCCCAGCAGCGGCCGGAGCGACGGTGACGCTCGGAGTTTGGGACCGCGGGGTCGGGCCCGGCGTCGGAGTGTCGGCGACCGGCGTCGCGTTCACGTTTGGGCCGCCAACGTTTGCCGCTTGGCGCGGTCCGCAAGCGACCTGAGTGGCGAGCATCGCGCCCAGGCCGGCCACGAACGCGTTCGCCAGGAGACGGCGCCGACCTTTCGGCACAACCGGGGTAGTCTCGGGATTCTCTTCCAGGTTCATCTCTTCCATGATTACCACGTCCTCGGGTGGACTCTCATTAACCATAGTCGCCGGAGGGTACCGAAATGTACGGGTCTCCGGAAATCGTCGAGGATTTAGAGAACCGGATGCCCCAGTCCAGCGGGGAGCGGCTCTTTCGATGGGCCAGAGTTTTGAGGTTGGCGTCCAGTGACCGCGAAGGCGAGAGCATAGCCGCCGGCGGCGACCGCGAGGATGGCGAAGCTAGGCGGAACCGGTGGCACGAGATACGAGACGACCAGTCCAATCCACATCGACGCGACCGCCAGCGCGGCGGAGAGCGTCAGGCCAAGGAATGGCCGAGACGTCAGGCGCGCGGCGGCCCCGGCCGGTGCCGCCAACAGACCGAGGAGCAGCAAAGCCCCGACGGCCTGGGTAGCCTCGGCGGCGGCGGCGCCGGCGAGACCGAGAAAGATGACGCCCAGCAGTTTCACCGGTACCCCGTGCGCCGCCGCGACGGCAGGATCGAGGCTCGCGAAGAGGAGTGGTCGGGCAATCAGTAGCATGACCAGGACAATCGCCACTCCGACTCCCGCGGCCAGTTGCGCGGTCGCCAGGTTGAGGCCGAAGATGGACCCGAAGAGCACCCGGATAGCCGCCGCGCCGTTGCCGGTACTGCGGTTGGTCGTGAATAGGGTCAGGAAAAGTACCCCCAGGCCGAGAATCCAGGCAAACGTCGTCCCAGTCAGGACGTCGTCGGCGTGGCCTCGTTCACCCAGACCCGCCATGATGACGCCGACGGCAATCGTCGTCGCGAACAACCCGACGCGCAGATCCACGCCAAACGCGAGGGCGGCGAGCGCTCCGGTGAACGTCACGTGGGTAAGCAGATCCCCGGCGAAGACCTGGCCGCGCAGCACGAGGAAATAGCCGACGAGGCCGGCCGCGAGGGCGATGAGCGTACCGGCGAGGAAAGCGTACTGCATGAAGGGTTGTTCGAAGATCGTGCCGGCCGAGGCGATCACCGCCGTCGGCAGGACCAGGCTCAACGGCGCGCTCACGATGGGTGGCCTCCTTGGGGAGTGGTGGCTGGACGTGGCATCGCCGACATTCCCGTCCCGCTCGACCTCGCCGGCCCACCCCGCGCAGCCGCCCGGTCGGCGAGCAATCTTCGGGCGCTGGCGAGCAGATAAGCGGCAAAAGCTAGGCTGGTGATATAGAACCCAATCGGAGCAGACGAGTAGTACGCCAACGCCAAGCCCAGCCAGGTAATCGCGAGTCCGATGAGCAACGTCAGCGACACGCTCACGGCGGGGCGAGTCGTGAGGATCTGCGCCGTCGCGGCTGGCACGACAAGGAGGGCAAACACGAGTAGCGATCCGGTAATCTGACTTGCCTCCGCCGCCGCCAAACCGAGAAGTAGGAGAAAAACGGCTCCCAGGCCGAATACCGGCACCCCCTCCGCGGCGGCGACGGCGGGATCAACGCTGGCAAAGAAGAGCGGGCGCGCGACGGCGCCGAGCACTCCTAAGGTCACCAGACCGGCGACGCCCAGCACGAGAACCTGGTCGGTGGTAATACCCAGGAAGCTTCCGAAAAGGAGCGCGGTTATTCCCTGGATATTGCCCCGGTAGAGGCTGACGAACAAAAAACCGCAGGCTAGCGCGAAGGCTTGCACCGTACCGATCACCGCGGACTCCTCACTCCGCGTACGCCGGCCACCGTTGCCTCGCGCCCCGGTCGCGGCGATCACTAGCGCGGCCGCGAGAGAGAACCCGAAGAAGCCAAAGGCGGGCGAGATGCCAAGCAGAGTCGCTCCGGAGGCGCCGGGAAACCCGACGACGGCCAGGGTGTGGCCAGCGAAGCTCTCCCGGCGGAGCACCATAAACCAGCCGATGAGTCCCGATACGACCGCCACGATCGTCCCAGCCAGATAGGCGTTGACCATGAATGGGAACACGAACAACTGGGTCACGTCGGCTACCAGGTTCCCGGTGAGCCCACTTACTTCAGTCATGCATGTCCCCCGAGTCGGTCGAGTGCGAGTGCGGCCCGTGATCGGCGTGGCGATCGGTGTGGACGGAAGGGGCTTCCGGATGCCCCACCACGACCAGCCGGTTGTCGCGGGTACGGAGCACCTCGATCGACGTGTTGTACAGACGAGACAGGGTTTCGGAGGTGATCACCGCGCTGGGTGGTCCGGCGACGGCCCCACCTCGCGCGACGTAGATGACGCGATCCAGGTAGGACAGGATCGGGTTCACGTCGTGGGCGACCAGGAGCACCGTGACACCCGCCTCCTGGCAAATCCGCTGGATCAAGGCGGCCACCGCGCCTTGATTCGGCAGGTCGAGACTATCCAAAGGCTCGTCCAGAAGGAGCAGCTCCGGCTGGCGAACCAGCGCCTGAGCGATGAGGAGCCGCTGCTGCTCCCCGCCGGACACCTGACCGATTGGTCGGTGGGCGAACGCGGTGGCGCCGACCAAGTCGATCACCTCCCGGACCCGGGCCGCCTCGGCAGCAGCCCGGCGGCTGAACCGGTCGACGAAAGGTAGCGGAACTCCCCAACGACTGCCGGTCAGGCCGAGCCAGACGATGTCGATCCCTCGCACTCGGAGGCTGGGATCGAAGCTCCGGCGCTGGGGAAGGTAACCGATGGCGTGGTTTGCCTGGCCCGGTCGCTGCCCGAGTACTTCGACGCGGCCCTCCGCCAGCGGCACCAGACCAAGGACCGCTTTAATCAAGGTGGACTTACCGACGCCGTTCGGACCCAGAATCGCCACGAATTCTCCGCGCGGGATCTCCAGGGTGACGTTGCTCCAGAGTAAGCGCCCGCCCACCCGGACCGCGGCAGCGTCGAAAACCACCGCCGGTCCAGGCCGCGTGGGCGGGCGGGCGTCCTCCGGGCGCCGGTTCACCCGAGGCTCGGACTCCGGTGACCGCGTTCGGGTGTCGTAATGATTCACTCTCGTCCTACTTTCCGGTCGCTTTCGCCAGCGCAGCCTGGAGGTCCCGCAACTGGGCGACCTGCCAGTCCTGGAACGTCGAGGTCTCCGGGGCGAGGGTTTCCGTCACCGACACGATCGGGATGCCCGCCGCCTTGGCCGCGTCCACCTGGGCCTGGACATCCGGAGTCGCGTTCTGGGTGTTGTAGATGTAGACCTTAATCTCTTTGTTCTTGATCTGCGCGTCGGCGGTGGCCTTATCCGAGGCGGTCACGTCGGTGCCTTCGCTGATGGCATTGAGGAATCCCGGAGGCGTGATCAGGTCGAGTCCGAGCGCCTGGGCCATGGGCACGACGATGCTCTCGGAGGCGCCCACCGGAGTACCGGCGTACTTGGCCTTGATCGTCGCGATCAAATCGGTATAGGGAGCCAGGCTCTTGGTCAGGTAGGTCGCGCGCTGGGCGTCGTAGTACGCCGCGCCGGCGGGGTCCAGTTGCTTGTAGTCCGCAGTGATCTGGTCGATCACCTTGTGGACGTCGCTCGGCGAGTACCAGCGGTGCGGGTTGCCTCCCGCCTTGACGCCCACCAGGTCGCCGACGGTGAGGATGACGCGGCCACTCGTCGGATTGGCGGCGAGAAGTTTCGGCGCCCACGGGTCGTAGCCGATCCCGTTGACGATGACGAACTGGGCCTGGGCGATCGTTCGCGCATCCGCCGGCGTCGGCTCGTAATCGTGGGGATCGGTATTTGGATTGCTAATGATCGCGGTCATGGCGACGCGGTTACCGCCAAGTTGGGCCGCGACGGATCCCCAAAAGTTCTCCGCGGCGACAACCCGGAGCGGCCCGGTCGAGACAACCGACGACGCTGGTGGCGTCGTGGTCGCCGAGCCGCCACAGCCGGCGGTCAACAACGTCGTCACAAGGAGAAGCGCGCTCGTAAGAATGAGGAGGGGCGACCGGGCGCGAACCGCCGGGTTCGCCCGAAAGGGCGACATAATCAACTCTCCCGGGTGCGATTGATTCACAAGATTTGACTCCAGAAGCCGGGTACTCCCGGCCAGCGATCCCTACCTTCTCAATCCGTCACACCAGTTGAGAGTCGTTCGCAATATCTCCGACAAAAAAAGAGTCACTGCTGACACGACACGCACCGCCCGTGAAACTCCAGGGTATGCCCGTCAATCTGAAACCCGGATTGCGACTCGATCAACCTTTCAAAAGGCGCCAGCGAACACTCGTCCAACTCGGCGACCACGCCACAACAATCGCAAATGATGTGGTGGTGGTGATCGAGTGAACAGGCAAGATATTGCTGCTCCGCGCCGGAACGAACAACCGTTTCCGCCACTCCCAGCGCCACCAGCAATTCGAGCGTGCGATAGACGCTCGCCAGGCTAACGTCACGGTCACCGAGCTGCTGGTGGAGCTCGTACGCCGTCACCGATCGCCGCTGATTAAAGAGCTGCTCCACGATCCGACGCCGCGGGCGGGTCAGCCGATGGCCACGCGCCTGCAACTGCGCCAGAGCATTCGACAAGTTATTGCGAGTCATTTGCAATAACTCTAGCACGGACGCCGAATGCTGTCAACGCGTACCTGGACCGGAATGCTCCGAACCCGCTACCCGCTCAAGGACGAAGATCGCCGGGTAAATGTAGCCGTTTCGAAACGGCACCTTAAGCGGATAGGTCTGGCGGGGAGTCCAGAGCGCTTGGACCGTGGCGAGGGCGGCGTCGAAGACGCGTTTACTCGTGGTAATCCCGACGAAGAGGGCGCCCCGCGTCGCGACTCGCGCGGCCTCGGCGAGAAGCGCGGGATAGAAGGTTTCGTTTTCCTGACGCGTCCCGTGCAGCATACCGTATGGCAGGTCGACGACGATGGTATCGAAAGTCGCGGCTGGGAGCGGAAGCCGGGTCGCGTCGGCGTGGAGCAGGAACGCCTGGTTTGCGCTTCCGCTCGCCGCGAGGTTCGCCGCGGCGCACGCGAGCGCGGCACGGTCATTGTCCACCCCGATGGCGATTCGAACCGGACCAAGCTGAAGGCGCTCGGCGAGCAAGGTACCCGACCCGCAGGCAAGGTTCAAGAACCGGCTCGACGGCCGCGGCCGGGCCAGCCGATCCATCGCGCTGGCGACCGTGGCGTTGAGGGCGCCCGGCATGTCGCAGACCCGCCAGGCGCGGGCGGAAAGCGGACGAGGGGTGGTCCGGATGAGGACCTGCCAACCTCCGCTCGGGGAGGCAGCGGGTCGGACGGCGATCAAGAGGTCGCCGAGGCTTTCGACAACCTCGAGGCGAAAGCGCTCGGCAATCGCCGTCTTCAAACGAGTAAAGACCGGAGAATCGGCGCCGGCTCCGCTCACCCGCACCGTGGTGAACGTCCGGAGAGGATAGAGCGCGATGTTCGCGGCGACGGCCACGGCGATCCGATCGAACTGCTGTTGCCCGAGAAGCGCCTTCGGGCGAGGAACCGCGAAGTCGAGGACAGAGTACATCGCGGTGACGGTGCGCAAGGCGTTTAATCGCGCCAGCGCGCCGCGGTAGGCAAGGTCGATGCGTCCCGGCCGGGGTCGCCCAAGAATCCGCGCCGCCCCGTCGAATTTTTCGCGGATCTCGGCCTCGGCGAAGACTTCCAGCCCCTCGACGACCTCGACCTCGAAGTTCTGCCAGTCGCCGACCGGCTCCTCCCGCTTTTGCCGCAATGTTCCTCCCCTCGCCGATTGAGATTCTCTCTGGAGTCGCCGCCCTGAAGGGCGGGCGTAGGCCGACTGGGGCTGAAGCCCCGGGGTCGGGCGCTTTAGCGCCTCCCTCCCTGTGCCCGCCCTTCAGGGCGGCGGTCCGGGCTCACGCGCTTGCGCCCGGCGGAACGAGGTGCAATACTCGTTTCGACACGCCAAGTTCCGCCAGGAGGCTTTCGTGAAGGGTCGCGTCGTCGTCTCCCTGGGTCCCAGCCAACCGTTTGAGATTCGCGAATATCCGGTCGCCGATCCGGGGCCGGAGGAGATCCTCGTCAAGATTACCCTTGCCAGCGTTTGCGGTTCGGACCTGCACATCTGGCGCGGTGAAACCCCGCCGCTGCAGCGCGCGCCGGGAGTTCCCGGCCACGAGATGACCGGCGTCATCGCCAAACTGGGCAAGAACCGTCACGTCGACACCCTGGGGCGACCGTTGAAGGAAGGCGACCGCGTAGCGTTTGCCTACTTCATTCCGTGCGGCTCGTGCTGGGCCTGCCTCACCGGAACCACTGGCTGCCCGAATCGTTATCGCCTCCGGTCGTCGCTCACCGTCGACGATCCGCCGCATTTTCACGGCGCCTACGGCGATTACTATTATCTCCTACCGCGCCAGTGGGTGTATCTCGTGCCGGACGGCTTGCCGGACGATCTGGTCGCGCCGGTCAACTGCGCACTCTCCCAGGTCATCTACGGCTTGCACCGGATCGGCATCTGGCTTGGCGACACCGTTGTTATTCAAGGAGCCGGTGGCCTGGGAATCAACGCCGTCGCGGTCGCCCGCGATATGGGGGCCGGCAGGATCATCGTCGTCGACGGCGTGCCGGAACGCCTGGAACTTGCCCGCGCCTTCGGCGCCGACGCGACGATCAATCTGCGCGAGCTCACCACGCGCGCCGACCGAGTCGCCCGAGTGAAGGAGTTGACTGGCGGCGTGGGCGCGGACGTCTGCGTCGAAGTTGCCGGGGTTGCCAGCGTTGTCCAAGAGGGGATTGAGAGCTTGCGGGTGGGCGGACGCTACCTGATGATGGGCAACATCGTTCCGAACGCGGCGACCGAGATCGTTCCGCACGACGCGGTTCGCCAGCCCAAGAACCTGCTCGGGGTTCTCTCGTACGATGCCTGGGTTATTCCGCGGGCGCTCGACTGGCTGCAAAAAGCGCGCGAGCGCTATCCATTCGATAAATTAGTCGCCGGCCACTATCCCATCGAGCAGATTGACCGCGCCTTTCAGGAAGCCGACTGGGCCGCGAAAGCCGGCCAGGTCCCGCGCGCGATTATTACGATATAGGGGTTGGGGATCCGGGGTTGGGGGGGGCGCCATTGAATGACGCAAGCCGGTTGGATCTCGATCGGCTGGGTACCGAGCAAATCAATCCGCGAACGACGGATCTCGATCGCCTCGATACCCTGGGCGTACTGGAGCGACTGAATGACGAGGACCGGACGGTTGCCGAGGCGGTCCGGCGGGTTCTGCCGGCGATAGCCCGCGCGGTCGATCTCGCGGTGGAACGCTGGCAACGCGGTGGCAAAATTGTCCTCTTCGGCGCCGGGACATCGGGGCGCCTCGCCATGCTCGACGCCGCCGAGTTGCCCCCAACCTACAACGCGCCCCCGGAGCGCTACGTTGGACGTTTGGCCGGCGGGCCGGCCGCGTTTGGACGCGCGGTGGAAGGCCTGGAAGACGATTCCACGGCTGGCGAGGCTGCCGCGGCGGACCTGGGTCCGAACGATCTCGCGTTGGGCATCGCCGCGAGTGGCCGGACGCCGTGGGTCGTCGGAGCCCTCCGAGCGGCCCGGGCGCGGGGCGCCGCGACGGTTGGCCTGGCCTGCGTGCCCGGTCCCGCCCTCGCCGAGGTGGCCGATGTCGTGATCGCGGTCGAGACCGGACCGGAAGCGGTGGCTGGGTCGACCCGGATGAAGGCCGGAACCGCCCAGAAGCTCGTCCTCAATTCGTTCAGCACCGCGCTCATGGTGCGTCTGGGAAAGGTCTACGGCAATCTTATGGTCGACCTGCGGCCGACGAACGCCAAGCTCCATCGACGGTCCGCGCGTCTGGTCGAACTGATCGCCGGGGTCGATCGCGCGACCGCCGAGCAAGCGCTCGCGGAAACCGGCGATCTCAAAACGGCGGTCGTCGCGGTTAGCCGCGGGCTTCCGCCGGAAGAGGCCAGGGCCCGGCTCGCGCGGGCCGGCGGCGTTCTGCGGCGCGCGCTGGAGGAGGACTGAAGGTGAGAACGGTCTGGATCGGCGTGGACGGCGGCGGCACCCGGACGACCGCGCTGGTGGGCGACCGAGACGCGGCGGGCGAACTCCAGGTGCTCGGCCGAGCGGAGGCCGGCGCGGTCAATCCGCAAGCCGTGGGATTCGAAACCTCCGCCGCGACGATCGCCAGCGCGATTCGCCACGCCGTGGCGTCGAGTGACGGGCGTTCGTCCGCTCCGATCGCTGGCATCACCCTGGGCATCGCCGGAGCGAGCCGGCCGAATGACCGCGCCCGACTGAGCCAGGCGCTCGCCGACGCATTGGCAATTCCCGTCGAGCAGGTGGACGTCGTCGCGGACATCGCGCTGGTTTTACCCGCGGCCGGCTTCACCGCGGGCATCGCGCTGATCGCCGGCACCGGCTCCGCCGCGTACGGCGTCGGGCCGGATGGCCGAACGGCCCTGGCTGGCGGCTGGGGCTACTTGATCGGCGACGACGGGAGCGCCTTCGCCGTGGGACGAGAAGCCCTCCGGGCAATCCTCCGCGCGGACGACGGTCTTGGCCCAACCACCAGCCTGGCCGACGCGCTCGCCGCGCATCTAGGTATCACTCAGCCCCGGGATCTGATTCGGGTGATTTACCAGTCGGAATCACCGCGCGCCGCCGTCGCCACCCTGGCTCCGCTCGTCACTGAAGCCGCCCGACGGGGGGATGCGATCGCCGGCCGAATCCTCGAGCAGGCCGGCCGGGACCTGGGTCGAATCGTCACCTCGGTCGCGCGGCGCCTCGCGCTGGGTCGGGATGCCGCGGTCGTCGGCGCCGGGGGCATGTTCGGGGCCGGGGGCCTGCTCGTCGATCCACTCCGCGCCGACCTCGCCAACGCCGGTCTGGCCGGGTTTCAGTTGCTCGAAGCCGAGCCAGCGCTCGGCGCGCTTCGTCTCGCCGCGGCGGCCGGTGGGGATACCACCGTTGCCCGACCGCGGTAGGGTTCCTGCGTAGTCTGTGCAAGATCACCAAGGAAATCCCGTGTCGGCACTCAGTCACCTCGATCGGGAACTCGCTTGCCGGCTCAATCAGTTTTCTCGCCGGAACCGGACCATCTCGATCGCGGCACAGATCGCCGCCGACGACTTGATCGGCGCTCTCCCATTGGTTATCAGCCGCTGGTGGCGGTTAGGTTCGGCGCGATCGCGACAAGCGGCGCTCGCCGCGATCATCGCCGGTTCCGCCGGCCTTGCCCTCAACGACCGGATCGGCCAGAGCTTTTACGTTCGCCGTCCTTTTCTTGACGGGCGAACCCGGCGTCTGGTCGCGGTTCCTCGCAGTTCGTCTTTTCCCAGCGAGCATACGACGGTCGCCTTTAGCCTCGCGACGACCGCGATCCTGTACGGCCTCCCCGGCCGAGTTCCTCTCCTGGTCGGAGCCGGGCTCATCGCGCTGGGACGAGTCTGCGCGGGCGTCCACTACCCCAGCGACGTTTTGGCGGGAGCCGCCATCGGCTCCTTCTGGGCCTTTGTCGCTCGGGCCCTGCTGGCGAAGACACCGTGGACTGCCCGTCCTTGAACGGAGCGGGACCTCGGTAGTATCCTTAGCGTCGGAGGTGGCCCCGTGGCGAAAGCCCTGATTGTCGTCGACGTGCAAAACGACTTCTGCCCGGGAGGAACGCTCGCGGTTCCGGAGGGAGACGCCGTGGTGGACGTGCTGAACGCCTACGCCCGAGATTTTGTCGCCGCGGGCGCGATAGTCGTCGCCACGCGCGACTGGCACCCAACCGACACTCGCCACTTCCAGCAATTCGGAGGCATCTGGCCAGTTCACTGCGTTCAAGATACTCCGGGAGCCGCCTTCCATCCCAATCTGACGTTGCCCGAGGGGACACTCGTCTTGAGCAAAGGCGCCCATCCGGAAGCCGACGGCTATTCCGGGTTCGAAGCCCGCACCGCTGAAGGGGTCTCCTTGCTCGAAATACTCCAGAAGCGCGGCGTCAGCGACGTGTACGTTGGCGGCCTGGCGACCGACTACTGCGTGAAGGCAACCGTTCTCGACGCCCGGAAGAATGGCTTTCGCGCGGTGCTGCTCCGAAACGCGGTGCGGGGAGTCAATCTGCAGCCGTGGGATAGCGAGCAGGCAATCGCCGCGATGGTCCAGGCCGGAGCCGACGTGTCGGACGGCTGACCAGGTTCGCTTCTCGGTCGCGCGGACGAAGGTCGCCGCCGCGTGGCCAGTTGCCGGTTCGACGTATCTCGGGAATCCGTGTATCATGGCGGCAATAAACTTTCCGTAGGTGTCCAAAGGCGTGATAGCAGCCATCGTCGTGAATATCAGTCCGGTTCTGCTCCAGCTTGGTCCGATCGCGGTCCGCTGGTACGGCTTGATGTACGTGGTAGGAATTGTCGTTGGCATCCAGGTAGCCATGCCGTACACGCGGGCGCGTGGGATTACCGACGACCAGGTTTGGAATGTCGTCGGGCCATGCATCGTCGGCGGGCTACTTGGCGGACGTCTCTTCTACGTTGTTCAGCAACCGCTCGGACCGTTCCTCGCCCAGCCGTGGCGGATCTTTGCCACCTGGGAAGGCGGAATGGCCTTCTTCGGAGCGATCGGCGCGGTGATTCTCACCCTCGCGATCGTCTGTTGGCGCGAACACCTTCCCTATTGGACGCTGGTTGACGGCGCGGCGATCTTCGCGGCGGTCGGACAGTTTTTTGGACGCTTTGGCAATCTGGTGAACGGCGACATTCTCGGCGCGCCCACGAATCTTCCCTGGGGCGTCATTTACGCGAACCCTAACTCGTTCGCTCCAAGCCACACCATCGCCTATCAGCCCGCGCCGGTGTACGAAATGGTTTGCGATCTGATCCTCATCGGAACGCTGTTTTTCCTGAAGGATCGGATAAAGTCGCCGGGGATACTCACGACGATCTACTTGATCGGCTATTCGATTACCCAGTTCCTGGTTTTCTTCCTGCGGGATAGCGAGCCAATCGTCGGCTTCGGGTTGAAGCAGGCGCAGTTGACGTCAATCGTCGTCTTTGTCCTGGCGTTGGGTCTGGGCTACTGGCGATTGCGCGCGGGGAAAGTCGAGCCAGTCGCCACGACCAGTCAACTGACCGATACCGCTTAAGCCTCCAGCCGCATTTTGTCGTTCTGAGGAGCGAAATGACGAAGAATCTCTTCAGCCGTTGTTAGCTGAAGAGATTCTTCGCTCCTTCCAGTCGCTCAGAATGACAGATCCGCCCAAGTGCGGCTGGAGTACTAAGCCGGATTCGCTCGAAAGCCCAGTGTGTCCTCGATGTAGCGTTTGCTGAGGGTCGCCGCCTCCTTCGGCGGTCGTTTTGCTTCGTCCAATTCGGCCATGAGCCAGCCCTGGTAGTTGGTGTTGCGGAGAATCTCGATCAGTGGCCGGAAATCGATGACGCCCTGTCCCATCTCGGCGTAGCCGTCCGGACTGCGCAACGGAACTCCGGCTTTGCGCATCTCTTCCCACTCCGGGGAGAGGTCTTTCAGGTGGACGTGCCGAACCCGCGACGCCCACCGCTCGACAATCGGCATGGGGTCGGCGCCACCCTTGGCAATCTGACCGGTGTCCGGGGCGAATCCCACCAACTCGGGATCAAGCTGGCTCAGCAGCAACTCGATCTCCAGGCGCTGTTCCGCCACTGTACCCCAATGCGGATGCATCGCGGCGACAACTCCGGCCTGCCGCGCGATCTCACCAGCCCGGTTCATCGTCTCGGCCATCTGCTGAAACTCGTCCAGGCTATACGGCGGGGCTTCCCGTCGCGAGCCGGGAACGACCATCAGGATTGACCCGCCGAGGTTTCGCAGAGCGTCCGACCAGCGGCGAGCGTCGTCGAGTAGACCCGGAGCGGCAGCCTTGTCGGTCCAGTTGCCACTTTCGAAGAGACAGACCATAAGGACACCGTGGTCCGTCAAAATTCGCTTGAGTTCGCCCGGGCGGTTCGCCTCCCACCAGTCGTAAAGCCGACCGCCGGTTTCGGTTCCCGCGAAGCCAAGCGTGGCGCAATCGCGGATGGCGTCCGCCAGGTTCTCCGGGTGGGCAAACACGTCCCAGGTGAGCGCGGTGTGGCCGATTCTGACGACGGACGTCATGGGTAAAAACCTCCGATCGCGTTTCTTTCGGTAGTCCCTTGGCCCGGACGTCCGGGTGTTTCGTTAGGCACCGGGATTTCAGACCCCTTCGTCGTGCGGACTTAGTCCGCGACGGTCGTCGACGATGCGCCATCCGAAGAGCGTACTGACAGACGGTCGATCACCTGAGCACCAGTGCCGAGAATATGCTCGCGAATCGCCGCTGCCGCGCATTCCGGATCGCCCCGGTGCAGCGCTTCGAGTACCGGCCGGTGGCGTTGAGCGTTCATCGACGGCCAATCGGTCAGCATCGTCAGCGTGTACAGGGTGAGCGTCTGGGGGTGCAGGTTTTCCCAGATCCTGGTCAGGCGAGACCAGCCGGTGGCCTCAATGATCGTTCGGTGAAAGCGGGTATCCGCCTCGACGAGTCCGGACACGTCGCCGGCATCCGCGGCGGTTTGCATGACGCCGACCAGGGCCTCCAGCGCGGCTAGCTGCTCCGCCGTCAAACGCGGCAATGCGCGGTGCACCGCGCGGCTTTCGATGTCGGCCCGGAGAGAATAAATCTCCTCGACGTCGTCGCGGGACAAGGTCACAACGAAGGTGCCACGGTGAGGCACACTGACGAGCAAGCCGTCCTGTTCCAACTGGCGGATGGCCTCACGAATCGGGGCGCGACTGATCCGCATCTGACGTGAGACCTCGGCCTCGTTGATCCGCTCGCCCGGTTTGATCGCGCCACCGACAACGGCCTGGCGAATCGCATCGTAGGCGTCCGAGCGGAGGACTCGCTGAATCGGCGGGGTAAAGATCACGTCTGGCATACCCATACCTCTGAATTCAGCTGCTAGCACCCAGGGACTCACCGGTAGGAGGAAGAAGCGATCGATCAAATCCATAGACCCAGTCTGTTGTCGACAGTCGTCGGAAACTTGACGACTGTCGCGGAGTGTACTATACTGCCGCACAACCGTCAAGCCGACCAAGCGCCGAACTCACGCCCGGCGGTCCGGACCGGCCGAACGACCAGTGAAACGCGGAGGTGATGGCACCACATAGATACAATCGTTTGGGCGTAGACGATCGGGCCCTGGGTACAGGCTTTCGTCGGTGACTTTCGACGCGAGATCAAATGGTTTGAGGAGTGTTGAACTTATGGGTCAACCACGGATCCGCCGGCGCGACGTTCTCAAGCTCGTAGGCTCAGCCGGTGCAATGACTATTCTCGTCGCCGCGTGCAGCGGCGGAGGAAGCAGTTCCACGCCGAGCGCCAGCAGCGCCCAGCCAGCGGCGTCCACCGCGGCGGCGCCCACCGCGGCGAGCGCCCAATCGGCGGCGACCCCAACCACCGCCGCGGCTGCTCAGGCCGCCGCGACTCCGACCACGGCGACCAGCGCCGCGTCCACGGGCGCCGCCGCTGGGCCGACGCCAACCCCCGACTTCCTGGCGGCCGTGCCGGTCAAATCTGGGGTTCAGGCGATCGATTGGTGGTGGCCGTGGGGAGGCATGACTGGCCTGCAGGCCCTCGCCGCGCTCGCCAAGGACTTCAACCAAACCCACGACAATCTGCAGGTCAAGCCGCTCCAGGTCGCAACCGAGAACGTGAAGCTGCTCGCGGCCATCGCCGGGGGCAATCCGCCAACTGTCGAAACCGGCGGGACCTGGCTTGACGAGTGGCTCAGCGGCGCCGCCACGCCTCTCGACGACTACATCAAACAGAGCAAGGTCCTTAACATGTCCGACCTGTTTGATACGAACGTCGCCGGTGGCAAGGTGAAGGGCGTCACCTATGGCATTCCCGCTGTGGAGTGCTTCCTCCGCTGGGAAGCCTCCTACAACCAGGATCTCCTCGACAAGCACAATCTCAAAGCCGATCAACTTCCCCAGGATTGGGATACCCTCTACCAGTGGGCCAAGGAGATGGACGTCGTCCAGTCCAGCGGCGCGATCAGCGTCATGGGATTCGATCCGCTCGACGCCGAGGGTGGCGTGTGGGGCGCGGATCCTTTCTACTGGAGCGCGGCGCTGAACTACAAGTACTACGACGAAACCAAAGGTCAATACACGATCGACAGCGACCAGATGGTCGAGGCGATCACTCAGATTCAGAAGTTCGTCGACCTCGTGGGGGCCGAGAAACTCGCCGGCTTCGCCAAGAGCTACGGAACCTGGACCGAGAGTCCGACCGCCATGTTCCCGTCCGGCTTCGAGGGCGCCAACATCAACGGATACTGGGCGCCCGGCGAACTGGTGAAGTCCGCCCCCGGCAAGAAGTTCACCTACGGCTGGGTGCCCATGCCCACCGCCCGCAAGGGAACCAAACTCGCGTGCACCGGCGGCCACTATGGGATCATCCCCAAGGGAAGCCCCCATCCGGATCTCGGCTTCCAGATCATCGAGTATCTGAATACGCCCGCCGCGATGGACATCATTTATAAGACCACCGGTTGGCTCGGAGCCAGCAAGTCGTACCTTAGCAAAGTCGACACGAGCGCCTATCCGGGACTCGACTTCTACGTGAACGCCGCGAAGGAAGCCACCCAGATGTGGGGACCCTTCTTCGAGCCGGTCCCTTCGTTCGCGAGCGATCAGTTCTACAAGGCAGTCGACTCCGTCAATTACCACAAGATCACTCCGAAGCAAGCAGCGCAGCAGGTTCAGGAGGCCGTGATGACCGAGGTCAAGAACCGCTTCCCGAACGGCGTCTAGCCTCAAGGCCTGGCCTAACGCGTTTTCAAAGGCGTTGGAGTCGACGGCAGCGATTGCCTCGACCGTCGGCTGCAAGCCAGTTTCAATTGACCTTGACGGAGACCGGAGCCTCGGTTGACTTCGAGGTAACGACCGTCATTCGGAGGGGACAGCAGTGTCACTCGGAGCGACTCCGACCGTCGCCCCTCGGGGCTTTCGCTTGAGCAACGCGGCGCGCAACCAGATTCTTGGACTGTTATTCGTTTCACCCTGGCTGATCGGACTGCTGGCTTTCACGGCTTATCCGATCGTCGCGTCAGTCTACTACAGTTTCACGGTGTACAACGTCATCCAGCCGCCCCGCTTCGTCGGGCTGCAAAACTACGCCAACATGATCGCTCAGGATCCGACGATCCCGATCGTCCTGTACAATACGATCTACATGGTCGTCCTGGGATTGCCGGCGGCGATCGTCGTCTCCTTTCTCCTCGCCGCGCTGCTGAACAACCCGATGGTGGCGCGGCCGGTCTTCCGGACAATCTTCTTTCTGCCGGCAATCGTCCCGGTCGTCGCGGTGTCGATGGTCTGGCTCTGGCTGTACAACCCCAACTACGGCTTGATCAACGCGTCCCTGGCCGCGATGGGCGCCCAGGTTATCCCCTGGTTGTCCTCTCCGTCCCTGGCGAAGTTGTCGTTGATCCTCATCGGCGTGTGGAGTCAGGGTACGACGATCGTCATCTTCCTGGCGGCGCTCCAGGACGTTCCCCGCGAACTGTACGACGCCGCGAGGGTCGACGGCGCGAATGGGATCCACCGTTTCTTTCACATCACGATTCCGATGTGCACGCCGTCGGTCCTTTTCGTTCTGATTACCGGGATGATCGGCTGGTTCCAGTACTTCACCATCCCTTACATCATGACCCAGGGGGGTCCGATGCAGAGCACCAACGTCTACAGCTACTACCTGTACCAAAACGCCTTTACCTTCTTCAAAATGGGCTACGCGTCCGCCATGGCCTGGATCCTTTTCTTGATCATCGTGACGTTCTCATTCCTGGCCTTCCGCTCGTCGGGACGCTGGGTCTACTACGCCGGTGGTTGAGAGGAGGAGGGTTCGATGAGCGAACTGACCAGTGTGATTCGGCCGGAGACCAGCGAGCGGACCCAGACGGTGCGGGTAAGTCGCATCGCCTGGAAGGTGGTGATGTACACCCTGCTGGTGGTGCTCAGTCTGAGTTTCCTCTTTCCCCTGCTCTGGATGCTTTCGACGTCGGTGAAAGATACCGCTCAGACCTATCACGTGCCGCCGATCTGGATTCCCTGGCCGATGCGCTTCCAGAATTATCCCGAGGCGATGGTGGCGCAGCCATTTGGCTTGTTCTTTCTTAACACCCTGAAGTACGCCTTGTTCTCGGCCGTCGGCGCGGTGTTATCGTCGTCGCTGGTGGCCTACGGCTTCTCGCGGATTCGCTGGAAGGGGCGCGACGTCCTGTTCTTCCTGTGCTTGTGCACCATGATGATCCCCTTTCAGGTACGCATGATTCCCCTCTATCTGGTCTTTCGCGACCTGCACTGGCTGAACGGCTACAATCCGCTGATTGTTCCGACCTTCCTCGGCAGCGCCTATTACATCTTTTTGCTCCGCCAGTTCTTTATGAGCATCCCCCACGAATTGTCCGAGGCAGCTCGAATTGACGGCGCCGGGGAGGCGATGATCTTCTGGCGGGTCATCTTACCGCTGGCCAAGCCTGCCCTCGCGGTGGTGGCGCTGTTCCAGATGATCGATGCCTGGAACGATTTCCTTGGTCCCTTGATTTACCTGAACCAGCCGGACATGTATCCGGTCTCGCTCGGATTGCAGCGCTTCCAGGGACAGTTTGTCGAAAAACTGGCCTGGCCATACCTGATGGCGGCGAGTACGGTGGTCATTCTTCCGGTCGTCATCGTGTTCTTCTTTGCCCAGCGCACCTTCATCGAAGGTATCGCGGTCAGCGGAATCAAGGGATAGGGAGGAACGCGATGTAAACAATTGGGTAGCGGCAAAAGATGCTGGCCACCGACGTCCCGCCGATGGTTGCTTTTCCGACGAGGTTCACTCCGTGTTCTGGTCCGCGCGGTTAGGTCCCAGTTTATTCGGTGTTGGAGGATCTCAATGGCTCGTTCCATGCTCCGGCGACGCGATGTCCTGAAGGTCTTTGGCTCAGCAACGACGCTGGCAGTGCTCATGTCGGCGTGCGGCGGCGGGCAGTCCGCGACAACCGCGGGCCAACCCACCACCGCTAGTCAACCGACCTCGGCGAGCGCGGCTCAGCCGACGACGGCCCCGGCGACAAACGCGGCGGCCGCGACCGCGACAACCGCTCCCGCGAACGCCGCCGCTCCCGCGGCCGGTCCAACCGCGACTCCGAATCCTCTCGCCTCGGTCCCGATCAAGGCTGGCAAAAAGGTGATTGAATGGTGGTTTGGCTGGGGCGGGATGACCGCGCTAAACACCTTCGCCGACCTCGGCAAAGACTTCAACACCAAGAACGACGCGTTCCAGGTCAAACCACTCCAGGTTTCCAGCATTACTCAGAAGCTACTCGCGGCGATTGCCGGCGGAACTGCCCCGGCGGTCGAGACCGGCAACATCACTTTCGCGCAGTTCTGGATCACCGGCGCGGCCCAACCGCTCGACGATTACCTCAAGAGCAGCAAAGTCATCGACCCCAAGGACATTTTCCCGTCGGCACTCGTGGCTGGCCAGTGGAAGGGGAAGCAGTATGGCGTACCGGCCGTCGAAGGCTTTTTGCGCTGGGGACTGAGCTTCAATCAGGACTTTCTCGACAAGGGCGGGATCAAAGCCTCGGAACTGCCCACCAGCTTCGACTCGCTGTACCAGTTCGCCAAGGCCACGACCGTCGTCGAGTCGAGCGGGGCGATTAAAACGTTGGGATTTGACCCGCTCGACGCCATGGGTGGCTCGTTCGGCGACGGCGACCCGTTCTACTGGCCGGCGGCCTACGGCTTCAAGTACTACGACGAATCGACCGGGAAGTACAACTTCAGTAACGACCAGATGGTCGAAGCGATGACGATGATCCAGAAGTTCTACGACATCGTCGGCGCGGAAAAGATCGCCGGTTTCAATAAGAGCTACGGCACCTGGACCGAAAGTCCCACCGCGATGTTCCCCTCCGGCGTGGAAGCCGCGAACATCAACGGCTACTGGGCGCCCGGTGAACTATCGAAGTCGGCTCCGGGCAAGAAGTTTGTCTACGGTTGGGTGCCGACGAACACCTCGGGCCAGAAACTCCAGAGCACCGGTGGGCACTACGGCATGCTCCCCAAGGGCGGGCCGGACCCGGATCTCGGCTTCCAGGTGATCGAGTACCTCAACACCCCGGACGCGATGAACATCATCTTCAACGGAACTGGTTGGATCGGCGCGCACTCCTCATACCTGAAGACGCTCGACGTGAGTAAGTACGCCGGCCTCGACTACTTCGTGCAGAGCGCCGACTCGGCCAGTCCGATGTGGTCGGTCATCGTCGACCCGGTCCAGGCGTTCGTCTCCGATCAGTGGAGCAAGATCCAGGATTCGGTGAACTACCACAAGGTAACGCCAAAAGACGGCGCGGCCCAACTCCAGAAGGCCGCCGAGACGGAAATGCAGAATCAATTCCCGAACGGCGTCTAAAAGGCAGGAGCCAGAAGCCAGGCGCCAGGACCCAAAAGCGGTAGCCGGCAAAACGGCGCACGTGCGATTCCACCACCAGGATGACCATACGTAGGGGCAGGCCCCTGTGCCTGCCCCGTCATTTGCTGACAACGGCCACAAGCTGGCTCGTTAAGTCCGGCGAACGGATACTCAATGCGACCTACTCTGATCCTTCGTTCGGTCCACCTATCCACGTTCCAGACTGCGCTCGCCTCGATCGTTCTGGCAACGCTCGTCGCTGCCCTGGCCCTGAGCCAGATCGTGCCACCGCTTCTTCCGTGGCAACGACCCGCACCGTCAGGTTACTCCCAACAGGTTGATTCCCTGCTGAAGCGTTACGACACCTCGGTGAGCCAGCTCAACACCTTGCTGGACCAGCGCGACGCCAATCCCGCGCTCTCGGAGAGCGCGACCTGGCGACAATCCCTGGCGAACGTCGACCACGATCTGACCGCCGAGTACAACGCGCTGCGTACCTTGAACGCTCCGCCCGCCGACCGTCCGAGCCACACCTGTTTGGACAACACCTTCCGCCTGACCGCGGAAGGGGCCTCGCTCTTGCGTCAGGGGTTTCTGACCGACGGGCACGGCGCGTACTACTTCGGATCTCACGGCAACTGGGACTTAAACCTCGCGAGCGTGCAACGACGGCAGTGCCAGGTTAGCGGGAACTGACGGCCTCCGTCTAGTCGTCGTGTCCCGCCGGATCGTTGCGCTCGTTCGAGACCGGTGTTACCTCCAGCATGTCGTCGTCGCCCATCATGTCCATCATCGGCGAACCGCCGTTGGCGTTCACGGGACGAGGCTGGTTGGCGGCGCAGGGCGTGCCGAAGCGAGGGTACCCGAACGGTAGATGGGTGTTCCCGCGGGCGAGGATCTGCAGGTCGTTGGTCTGCTCGGCGTCCCGCACTCCCCAACGCGTGAAGCTTCGGGCATTAGCATAGTGACCAACGAACGAGCGGCGGAAGCGGGTCGCCGAGCGATTCTGCTGGGATCGGTGCAGAACGTGGCCGGCAAAAAAGGCGACGTCGCCGGGGTCCATAACCGCCGGGACGATCCGTTTCGCGTACTTGTCGGCGATCCGCGAGAGAGTATTCACCTCGTCGTCGACGTTGCTCACATTCTGCACTTCCGGAAGGTCGGCGATGGTGTCGCCGTGGTTTCGACCGCGCTGATCGATGGTGGGGTAGATCGGCTCGTTCTGAGTGCCCACCGCGAACCACATGCAGCCGTTCTCCTCGTCGGCACGGTCGACCGCGAGCCAGGCTCCGCAGAGGGTGTCCGGCAAAGTCGGGATGTAGTAAGAATCTTGATGCCAGCCCTGACCGGCTCCCCCCGGCGGCTTGATAAAGAGCATGCTCTGCATCGCCATGACGTCCGGTCCGATCAGGGCTTCGAGCACGTCAAGAACCCGGGGGTGGAGCAAGAAGCGCTCGTGAATCTCCAGAACGCGATGCAGCATGTGGATCCGCAAATAGCGCTGTTCAATCTCGGCGACCGACGCGCCAGGCGGCGGGGGCTCGAGGCCGGGGACGTCGCCGCGACCGTAGATCAAGTCCTCGACGTGGCCGGCTAACTCCGCGACGTCCTCCGGCGGGACCAGTCCCCGAACGATGAGAAATCCCTGTTCGTGAAAGGCGACGTACTCTCGCACGCTCACCCGATAACGAGCGTAGGTGCGTGAGGGAGGTTTCACGTCGGTCGTCGTCGGCAGAGCGATCTCCGCCGAGATGTTCGTGATCCCCAGCGCGCCGTTGCGGGCGCCCGGCGCCATCGCGGGCGCTCCCATCGCGGCCATCCCCATGCTTGGGCCGGCATTCTCCCCGCCAAGAATCGCCTTTACCCCGTCGGCCGTGACACTTTCGGCCGACCGAACATCGTCTGCCATGGTTACGTCCTCCTTCAGAACAGCGAACGCCCGTTTCCTTCGATGATAGAAGGCTCCGCGGGATGCGTCAACGCGGCGATGCGGGAATGCGGTATGGGGTGCGACGAGCCTGGCGGGTGACCCCCGGCGCGTCGCGAGGCTTGGCTAGCCATAGTGATACCGACACTGGAGAAAGCTTACGCGGTCATCCTGGACGAGATAGACCAGCCGATGCTCTTCGTTGATGCGGCGCGACCACACACCAGGTGCCCAGTGTTTCAACGGCTCCGGCTTACCGATTCCGGCGAACGGGTCGTCAATGACCGCCTCGACGAGCCTAAGGGTCCGACTGGCTAGCCTTCGGTCGTTTTCCACCAGCCACGCGAGATCCTCGCGGAACTCGCGCATGAAAACCGCGTCGCGGCTCGGCTTTAGGCTCGTTTCGCTCGGCGGCGGAACTTTCCGCGCTTTCTCCCTCAAAACCAAACTCCCGGCTCAGGTCTTCGATAGTCGTCGGCTGTTCGGCACGCGCCAGTGCTGACCGTAGGGCGTGGTTGAGACGTTCGGCGTTGGATGGCGAACGCAACAGATAGGCAGTCTCGAGTAAGCTGGTCAGTTCATCGGCCGCGATGATGGCGATGTCTTCCGTCCCACGCCGGGTTATCCGGATGATTTCCCGATCATTCACCGCGCGGTCCCACAGCTGCGCCAGGTGCTCCCGCGCTTCGGTGTAGGTAGTCATGGTCATGGGTGACTCCACCACTCCAAGGTATCAGATAGCTCGGCATTCCAATGTACAGTAATACTGTACATTGGAATGCCACTCGTGTCAAGTCCCGGCCTCGGAGCGCGGGGCCGGGACGCTTACTCCGAGGCCGGGACCGGCGACCGGATGGTTAGCTCCGGTACCGATCGTACGAGGAGTAGGTGCGGGTTGTGGTTTGAATCGTAAAGGTGTGGACAAGATTGACCAGTCCCCAGGCGATGAGCGCGTAAACCGCGATGGCGATGAGCGAAGGTATTTCCAGGACGTGATTGCCAGCCGCGGGACTGCCGATCAGGCCAAAGAAGGGGAAAAGAAAGATGTTCGACAGGATATAGACGAGATGTGCGAAAGGATTTGCGATGTTCGCGCCGAGCAGATGCAGAACGACGCGCACGCCGATCAACACCTCGATGAAGCCAAAAATGAAGCGAATCAGGTGCTCGTACCGGTAGAGGCGCATTTGTCGTTCGGCGGCGCGGTTGTGGATCAACTCTTCGCGGTGTTCGACGCCGTCTGGACCGCTGACGATCCGTTCCTGCCGCTCGACGCCCGAGTCGCTTCGCTCGACACGCTCGACCTGCTCTCTTTGCCGAAAAGAACTGTCGGGAGTCCGTCCGGTCTGATCATCCAGCGGCGACCGCCGATTCACCGGAATGACGTCACGGTGTCCGGCTGAATCAGAACTCGACGACGAAAACGGGTCAGACATCTGATTCCTCCTATCCGTTCGGGTTTCCTACGCGGCTGTTGGCTGTTGAATGTGGACTCACGAGAGGCGAAACGAGCGAGGATACAAATCTCTCCATAATCCATACTACCCTCGCCGGGCGGACATGGCAAGAACGGCCAGTCGGCGCGTCCGATACGTAGTTTGACGTGCTATTCTCTTCAGACCATCTTGAGTAAGAAGTCCGGAGGATCCTATGCCCCGCGAGTTAGTCGCCGTCGCAGTCAAGACACCCGCTATTCGGGAGTACGCAGACGCGCCGCTACGAGCCGGCGAAGTCCGCGTGTGGACCCAGTTCGGTGCCCCCAAGCACGGAACCGAGTTGCACCTGTACCGAGGCGATAGCCCCTTCGGCGATTCCCATTACGACCCCGAGCAACGCGTGTTCCTCGCCGGCGCGCCGCCGTCTGGCGGGTTTCCCCGTCCCCTTGGCAACATCGCGGTGGGTGAGGTCATCGAGGTTGGCGAGGGTGTCCAGGGAGTGGCCGTGGGCGACCGAGTCGCCGGCTACGGTCCGCTCCGCGAAACTCAGCGCTGGGCCTGGGGGACGCCGGGGGCGTATCCGGGCGCGCGCAAAATGCCTGCCACGATGACCTGGCAAGAAGCGGTTTGCCTGGATCCGGCCACCGTCGCGCTGGGCGGCTTGCGCGACGGGCGGGTTCGGATTGGCGACACGGTCGCGGTCGTTGGCCTGGGCGCAATCGGGCTCGTCGCCGTTCAACTCGCGAAACTGGCCGGGGCGTCGTTCGTGGCCGCGATCGATCCGCTACCGGCGCGTCGGGCGGTCGCGCGGGAAACCGGCGCGGACCTGGTGCTGGATCCCAGCGAGGTCGACGCTGGCTGGGAGATTCACCGGGCGACCGGTTCTGGCGTCGACGTCGCGTTGGAGATCAGCGGCAATTCCCACGCTCTCCATCACGCGATACGCGGCCTTGCCTTCGGGGGAACGGTCGCGATGATGGCGTGGTACAACGAGACGCGCGGTGGCCTGGACTTTGGCCGCGAGGCCCACTTCAATCGGCCCAAACTCATCTTCACCCGCGCCGAAAGCGAGCCCCACGACGACCATCCTCGCTGGAACAATCGCCGCCAGGCCGACGCCGCCTGGGAGATCCTCGCCGCCGGCAAGGTCAACTGCGCCCCCATCGTTTCGCCTATCGTCCCCTTCGCCGAGTCGGCGGAAGCGTATCGCGAGATCGATGAGCATCCGGAGCGAAGTGTGAAGTTAGGGGTGGTTTTTTAGCGGGCTTCACCCACCACCAGCATACGCCTTCAGCACCGCCCAGGTGCGCTCGGGGTTGGTGCCGGGAGGCGAGTAAATCGCGGCGGCGAAGTCGGTGGCACCGGCCGCGGCGTAGGCGTCGAGGCCCTGGCGGACGACATCCTCCGGGCCAATCAGCGCCACGTCCGAAGGATTCGGCGCGCCTTCCTTATCCAGGATCGCGCGATAAGAGGGAAGTTGACCGTAGCGGGCGAAGTCCTGGTTGGCCCGCGGGATGATGTCCGCCGGGTAATCGGTCACGCACACCGGTACGCTGGCGACGATCCGGGGTGCTGGACGGCCAACTTCGAGAGCCGCCGGGCCAAGGATCGGAAGCACGTACTCCGTCAGGTAACGCGGTCCGCCCATCCAAATCGCGGTTCCGGCGGCGCGCCGACCGGCGAGGCGCAACATCTGGGGACCGAGCGCCGCGATGAGAATCGGCGGCGGGGTCGCCCCGGGCACGCGGAGCTGGTAGCCGTTCGGCCGAAACTCCTCGCCGGCGAACGCCACCGGGCGCTGGGCGAGGGCCGGTTCGAGTACCGCCAAATACTCGCGCATGTGACGCAGCGGATGGGAGAAGTCCATCCCTAGAAGCGTCTCGATCGTCACCCGGTGACTCACCCCAATTCCCAGGGTAAGCCGCCCGGCCGCGGCGGCCTGGGTGGTCAGCGCCTGCTGGGCCATGACGACGGGATGGCGGGTGTAGGTTGGCACGACGAAAGTGCCCAACTCGATCCGTCGGGTTTCGCGGCCAACCATCGCGAGCAGGGAGAGCGCGTCAAAGGCGGTGATGTTCGGCGTCCAGGCGCTGGCGAAGCCCTCACCCTCCACCCGCAGAAATTGTCCGAGCAACGTCGCTAGATCCGGGACGGTGCCCGGAGTGGGCAAAAAGATGCCAATTTTCACGAGGAAAGCCTCTCGACGATAAACTCTTCAAAACGCGGAACGTCGACGCGCAGAGCCACCTGAACGTTGGCGGGCGCCGAATCGCGCGGCGACCGCATAATCGTCGCGCCAACCGCGTGCTCGCCAGACAATTCTACATCCAAGCGCACCGGATCCAGTCCAACCAGATCCGGAGCAACGACGCTCGCGACGGCGAGCGGGTCGTGGAGATTGGTTTCGCCCCGAGTGCGAAATGTCGGATAAAGGGAAATCTGGTCGGCGATAGCCTGGTGGTAAGGGGTACCGGCCGCGCGGATGCGGTCGACGCCCTCGCCGCGGATCCGCACCCGAGTCGTCACGTCGAGCGGGACCAGGGTTATGGGCGCGCCGGAGGTGAAGACGACGTGCGCGGCCTCCGGATCGCACTTGATGTTCCACTCGGCGACCGGGAGATCCAGCGTCGTCGGACCACGCACCACCCCGCCCATGATCGTCAGGTGTTTCAGCACGCGAGCCAGGCCCGGCTCGCGCAGAAAGGCGAGGGCAACGTTCGTCAGCGGGCCGATCGCGATGAGGTGAATTTGCCCGGGGTTCGCGGTAGCAACCCGAATCAGATAGTCGACGGCGTGCTCGGAGAAGTCGGGTACCGGATCGGTCGATTCGAGCAGTCCCTGGCCTTCGTGGCCGGCCCAGTGCACCGGACGCCGGCCCAGGAGCGGAGTTCGGGCGCCGCGCAGAACGGGCACCCCGGAGCGATGGCGCAAGCGAAGCAGCTTATCGACCATGCGGGCCCGCACGTCCACGTCACCATAGACGCAGGTCACGCCCTCCAAGCGCAGTTCCGGCGACGCGAGAATCAGGCCCAGTGCCAGGCAATCGTCGACGTCGGTGCCAATGTCCGTATCCAGAATGACCCGAGTCGGTTCCACGTTTCCACCCTACGGTTGCAGAATACCCTGGGTTTGTCCTTCGATGGCCAGGCGTACCGACTTGATCGTGGAGAATTGTTCGAGGGTGCTTGTCACCTGCGCCTGGATGGACCGGATGCGATCCGAACCGCCGCCGTACGCGGCCAACTCTCTTGAGAAATTCGCAGTCGCCACGCCGTTGCTCAGGCTAACGCTGAGCACGCGCACGCGAGGTCCCCAGTCCGTTCCCCGGCCGGCGTAGCCGAGCACTTCGGTTGGGCTCGGGATCGAGGTGCTCAGACCGGACGAGGCGCTCGGTCCCCAGAGCAACTGTTCTAGCGCGACCGTGGCGATCTGGGGCGTTCGAGGAATCCGCCGGATCTCCGGCCGGAGCGCGGTGCCCTGAAGGAAGAATAGTTTCACCGCGACCGTTCCGGGATCGTTAGCGGCGAGGACGGTTAGGGGCAAGGCGGCAACCTGACGACCGTCGGCATCCTTGAGGAGCAGCGTCGCCGCCTGGGTTGGCCTCGCCTCGCTCCGCGCGGTGCCCTCCACGCTCCCGATCAAGAATTGCCCGCCGGCGGGGTCCGGCAGGACCGGCAGTTTGGCGCTCACCTTTGTCCCATCGACGTAGTCCAGTTCGGCGGTGAGATTCGGGCTACCCGCGGAGACCCGGGCGATCAGGTGGATCGGAAGCGTCACCCGTGCCCCGCTCGCCGGCTCTTCGAAGACCGCGAGGGTCGCGGAAGTGGTCGGAGTTGCCGGGGCGACCGTTCCAGTTGGCGGGGTCGGGGTCAGCGCCCAAATCGCGGTGGGAGTAGGCGGAATTGGCGTGGGCGACATCGTCGGCGCGACCGTCCTGGTTTCGACGAGTAGCGGGGCCGGAACCCGCGCGACGACCGGTGACGGCGTGGGGATCGCCGTCAGAAAGGCCCGGGCGGTGTTTGTCGGAGAAGACGCGCACCCCCCCAGAACAACCCCAGCGCTCACCAGCACAGTCAGCCCAATCGCCCAGCCTTTCAGCACCTCTCGACAATTCCTCGGCCGCATCGGCGCACCCTCCGCTCATCGCCATGATAATGCGCGAAGGGACGAGGACGCTATAGGAAAGGTGCTATAGCACTCGCGGGATGACCCAAAATCGGGCTCATGGCCGCGCGGTCTGAAATCTCGGACAGTCGACTACTCCCCCCCGGGCACGATGATGCCAAGGTCAATCGCCCGAACCACCGCCTGAGTCCGATCGGAAACTTCGAGCTTGCTAAAAATGTTGCCGACGTGCACCTTGACCGTTCCCTCGGTCACGATGAGTTGCTCGGCAATTTCGCGGTTGCTCTTGCCTTGCGCCACCAAACGGAGCACCTCGCGCTCACGCGGCGTCAGTTGAATCGACGGGTCGCCGCGACCTCGGGATCCTTCGGCCAGACGGCGGATCAGGTGCGGCATGAGCTTGGGGCTGAGCAGCGCTTCTCCGCGCAGCACCTGCCGAATCGCGCTGAGCACATCCATTTGCGAGGCGTCCTTGAGCAAATACCCGCCCGCGCCAGCCTTGATCGCCTCGAAGAGATAGTTGGGGTTTTCGTGCATCGTGATCACGATGACGCTGGTCTTGGGACACACTTCCTTTACCAGACGGGTCGCGGCAAGTCCGTCGAGTTCCGGCATCCGCACGTCCATCAAAATCAGGTCGGGGCGCAACTTTCGGCACAGTTCGACGGCTTCGCGCCCGTTCGTCGCGACCCCCACCACTTCGATCCAGCGTTCGCCATCGATCATGGTTTTGAGACCGGCGCGAGCTAACTCGTGATCGTCCGCGATCACAACGCGGGTTACCGACCTCTCCGTGCGAGTGTCGGGTCGACTTTCGATCGCCATGGCTACTCTACCTCCAGTTCATCTTCGACCACAGTCGCCGGCACCAGGGCAATCACCCGTGTCCCCGCCCCCGGCTCGCTTTCAATATGCAAGGTTCCCCCGAGCACTTCAACGCGCTCTCGCATGCTCATCAGCCCAACGCGCTCGCCCGGGCCAGTCGAAACGCTCGTCGACACGAAGAATCCCCGTCCCCAATCCTGAATCAGCAGCCGGACAACGGTATTGCTCCTCCGTAAGGAGACGTGAACCCGGGTTGTTTGGGCGTGTTTGTGAATGTTGGTGAGGGCTTCTTGCGCCACCCGAAAAAGAGCGGTTTCAATATGTGGCGGAAGTCGCCGTGATCCCATGCTCTCGTCGTACGTGGCTTGCCACCCTTCGTTCTGGAGCGCTTCGATCTCCAGGCGTAGCGCGGTCATCAAACCAAAGTCGTCGAGCACGGTCGGGCGCATATTCGCGATGACCCGTCGCGCTTCACCCACCGTCTGGCGCGACAATTCGAGGGTCCGATTCAGATCCTGTTGCGCCGCTGCCGCGCGCACGCGGTAATGGCGAGCAAACGATTGCAGGTGCTGATAGGCTGCCGCGGCGACCTGGGCGAGGCCGTCGTGGACTTCGTACGCCACCCGCCGGCGCTCCTCTTCCTGGGCCAGCAAGAGTTTCCGAACCATCTCCTGCAGTCGCCGCTCGCGGTCGGCGAGAGTTCGGTAGAGACGAGCATTCTCCAGACCGCTACCGGCTTGACTTGCCAGGCTCAAGAGCACGTCAACCGGGGCATCGCGAACGGTATCTTCCGTCCCGAGAATCTCCAACACCCCGACGATGCGATCCTGCACCTGCATGGGCAGGCACCATCCTCCATAGTATGGCGGGTCCAACGCGGTTCGATCGATGAACGAGCGAGGCGCCCGCGAGGCCATGGTGGCCCGTCGCGCATCGTTCGCGGCGCGCGTGTTTGCCAGGGCGTGCCAGGTGGCATCATGACCCGGGGCGTGCCAGTACTCAACTGGCTCACCATCGCCCTGAAGTCGAATAACCCCCGCCGCGAAGCTCGCAACCGACGTAACAACGTTGAGGACATTCTGGGCAATCTCTTCAAGATTCAGGTCCGCGCCCAGAATGCGCCCGGTTTCGTGCATCGCGAGCAGGGCATTCAGGCTGCGACGAAGACGCTCGCCGAGGAGAGTACTTTCCACCGCGGCGGCGAGCTGCGAGCCAAGCAACTGCAGTGCGTCGATGTCGTTCTCGTCAATGGGATGGCCTAGTCGAGCCAGCGCTAACACGCCAATCGGCCGTCCGCCCGGGGTGACCAGCGGGATATACACCGCGGCAACGTCCTCGTCGGAGACGACCGGAGTCCCTTCGTCCAGGGTGCGAATCGCGTTTCGGCGAAGTTCAACGTCCGGCCAGATCTCCTGGGGAAGTCGTCCCAGGCTCAACGCCTCGCGCAACGGGCCGGCTTCGGTAGCCAGGAGCACCCGGCCGCCGCTAAACCCACCGAAACCCAGAGCGTGCTGCAAGGCCAAACGCAGAAGAGTGGTGAGATCCGTGGCGCTGGTGAGATCTCGACCAATCTCGACCAGGCGGCGAAAACGCGCGGCTCGCTCTCGCGCGGCATCGTAAACCGTGTTCAACTCACGCGCGTAAAGGAGCATCTGGGTCAGGTCGAGTGCTTCGTTGCCCGAGCTATCGATCGACTTGGGACGATCCAGAACCCGAGGCACGGCGTCCGGTCCATCGACGCAACGCTCCACCTCGGCCAGGAGCGCCGAGGGGCTGAACGGTTTCGTCAGGAAGCCGTCCGCGCCGACCGCCAGTGCCTGGTCGCGGCTTTCGTCCTCGCCGTGACCGGTCAGGATCAGAACGCGGGTCGCCTGGATCAAGGGATTAGCCTTGATCCGTCGACAGACGGAATAGCCGTCCAGGCCCGGCATATTGACGTCTAGGAGAGCGACGTCCGGGTGTTCGGCTTCAACCATCGCGAGAGCCACGCTCCCATCGGCTGCTTCGAGCAGACGATAACGGGTGCCAAGGGTAGCCCGAACAATCGCGCGGAGGGCCGCTTGATCGTCGGCAAAGAGAATCGTGCGGGCCGGTCGGGGTAGCAGGGCATCCTCCCAGGCCCGCGCAAACGCATCGCTACGGGGTCCGTTCATCCCTCTCTCCGCACCCCTCGGCTAACCGACTCTCGGCTCACCGGCTCTCGCCTACTCCTCACCGCTTGCTTCCCTATTATCCAGGCTATGCCTGACACTCTGCCTTACTCACCCGCGGGCACGATAGACCGAAATGACCGTTCGACGAAAGATTTAAGTCGGTTCTAATCTCAGTCACGACCAAAGTCGGATTGACACTAGATTGGCCTCAGGATACGCTACCGTTGTATGAACGACAAGTTGCCAACGGGGTGCTTCTTGGTCGTTCCTTCGTCGTCCACCAAACGACGGACCCCTTCCATCCTCCTGATGACCGAACCGCGGGAGATAAGTGATTCCACTGCTTGTCAATCGAACGTCACCGCGGGCGTGGGAGGGATGCAACATCCTCCAGGGGTGAGCGAGTCGCGTCGCTTTAGACGTCGGGTGGCGACTGCAGTGGCAAAGGGTGGGGGGAATGGAATCTCCGCGAGTCGTACGCGTTCTTGTCATAACCCGAGAACCTGATCTGGTCACGAGGATTCGCCATTTCGTCACGACCCAAGGTGGTGGCGGATCCGTTCACTGGGTGGTCGAATCGGTGGACCGCTTTGACGATGGTGGCCGTCCACGCGGTGCCGATCTGGCCGACGTTATCCTGCTCGACTTCAGCCATCCGGTACAGGCCCCTGAGGAACTCCTGGCGGAGGTCGCGACGAACCGGTCGCCGACGCCGCTCATCGCGCTAGTTCCCCCGGGCGACTCGGTCATCCGACCGGCGCTAACTCGACACGGAATTACTACCTGGCTGAGCGAGGAGCAAGTGACCTCGGACCGTTTGGAGCGCGCGCTAGAGAGCGCCGAACAGCAGCAGCGCGTGCGGGTGGCGAGGGAACGCGCCGCCGTGGCGGTGAGTCAGCACCGCGAGGAGATGGTCCGCTGCGACCGCCTCATTCGGGTCGCGCGCGAAGTCTCCCACGCCCTCAACAACGAGTTGAGCCGAACCCTCGGGTACCTCGAATTGCTCGCGCTGCTCCACCGCGACGACGAAACCCGACAGATGACCGAAGACGCCATCGCCGGCATAACCGTAGCGGCGGAAAACATTGGTCGCCTGCAAAAGACCGTTCATCAAATTGTTCGAGAACGGACCGGAACCACGTCGGTACCGTCCGATTGGGACGCTAAGGCGGGCTAAATGGGACGGGAAGGCGCCCCGGAGCGGTTCGATCGCGAGCCTTCGGAAATTTCCCCTTTGGCCTCTCCCGAGGCTTCCGGCCCGTTGGTGCGGGATCTCGACGCGGCTTCCGCGGGATCTCCGGACTTCGTCGAAGCCCTTCGACAGGCCGGAGGGCAAAATGAAGCGGCCAACGCGTGGGTTGCCGAGCAGGCCCGCCGCCGGCTCGCGCTGCTCGATCAGGTCAGCAATCTCTTCGTCAGTTCGTTGGATCGTGAGATCACTGCGGACCAGTTCGTCCGCATTCTGGTGCCCAACTACGCCGACTGGTGCGCCCTGTACCTGCGGGAAGGGGAAGGCTTGCGCCAGGGTGTCCGACGCTGCCAGGTCGAGAACGGCGAGGCGACGCAGGTCACGAGCCACACGCCAGCCCCGCGACGCCTGGCCAGGCGATTCCGATCCGGCAAAGCCGAGGTCTTTAGCGGCCTCGTCCGCGACGAAGTCCTGACCATGCTTGGCGACCGGTCGGTGCTCGCCGTGGCGGAGCCGGTATCGGCGATCTTCGTACCCATGGTTCAGCGCGGGGAGTCACGGGGCGGTATCGTCTTGCTCGCCGGGTCGCCACGCCCAGCTTTCGACCTGGGAGACTTGACCTTCGCGGTTGAGATTACCCGGCGGGCCGGACTAGGTTTTGAGAACATTCGCCTGTACGACGATACTCGTCGTTCCGCCCAGCGACTGCAATTGCTCATCGACGTGGCTCAGTCAGCCAGCCAAACTCGCGAACCGGATGACGCGCTGGACAGTATCGTTCGGCGGGTCGGCCAGGCGCTCGTCGCCGATTATTGCCACGTCCGCCTCCAGCAACCGGACGGGTCCCTGCCGGTGCGGGCGATCTGGGCCCGCAACCATTGGATCGCCCAGCGCCACCGCCGAGTCGTCTTACCAATCGAAGGCTCGCTTGGCGGACGCGTCGTGCGCGAGGGAAACGTTCTCAGCAGCCCTGATGGACATAACCACCCGGAACTATCGCGAGCGCTCGCCAATTTAGTTCCACCGGGATCCTGGATCCATCTTGCCCCGATCCCGGGACGCTCGGGGCCCATCGGGGTTCTGTCCGCCTGCGGTTCGTGGCGTCGGCGACCCTACGCGAGCGACGACGCGGCAACCCTCAGTGCCGTGGCCCAACAGGCGGCGATCGCTATCGAGAACGCTCAACTCTACGACGACCTGCGGCGCCGGAACGACCGCCTGCGCGCGGCGCTCGACGAGACCCGTGCCGCGCAAGAGCAACTCGTCCATAGCGAGCGCATGCGGGTGGTCGGCGAGCTGACCAGCGGGGTCGCCCACGATTTCAACAACTTGCTGGCGGCGATTCTCGGGCGGGTCGAAGTCGTCCTCACCCGGCCAAACCTGCCCGACGAGGCGCGGCAGGACCTCGACGTCGTGGAACACATCGCGCTCGACGGAGCGGAGACGGTTCGCCGGCTTCAGGATCTCGGCCGGCCGAGGTCGAGACGCGCTCTGGTGCCGGTGGACCTCGCCCAGATTGGCCGGGATAGCCTGGAAATCACCCGTAGCCGCTGGCGCGAGGAGCCGCGGAGTCGGGGAATCCGTATCGAGGTACACGACGAACTCGGCGAGATTCCGCTGATCGACGGACACGCCGCCGAATTGCGCGAGATGCTCACCAACCTCATTCTCAACGCGGTGGACGCCATGCCGCGGGGTGGCCGCTTGACGCTACGAACCAGTGCGGACGACGAACATGTCACTATCGATGTCGAGGATACCGGCTGTGGCATCACCGAAGAAGTTCGCGCTCGCATCTTCGAACCGTTCTTTTCGACAAAAGGAAGCGACGGAACCGGTTTGGGCCTGGCCGTCGTCTACAGCATCGTCCAGCGCCACGACGGAAGGATTCACCTCCAGAGCACTCCCGGAGTCGGAACGTGCTTTCGGGTATCGTTTCCCTTCTCGGCGGCCCAACCCGGCTCGCTGAGCACCCCGCCCCCACGTCTCGCGCGACGGGTCGGACGAATCCTCGTCGTGGACGACAATGAGATTATCGCCCAGAATCTCAGCCACCTGCTCCAGAACGCCGGGCACGACGTCGTCACGGCGTCTGACGGTTCCGAGGCGCTTGAAACCTTCGCGACCCAGCGATTCGATCTCGTGCTTACCGACCTGGGTTTGCCGTCCCTGAACGGTTTCGCGTTATCCGAAGAGATTCGTCGGCAGCGCCCGGAGACGCCGGTGATCCTGATCACCGGTTGGGGTAGTCAGATCGATCCCCAGCAGGCGAGGCAACACGGCGTGAGCGAGGTACTGGTGAAGCCATTCCGCGGCGAAGACGTCGAAAATCTGATTCAAGCGTTTCTTGGCGACCCCGCGCCGCGGCGACCGACCACGCCACGCAGATCCCCGCTCGCGACCGATCCGACACCAGTCCGGAAGGTCCTGGTTGTCGACGACGATTCTCGCCTGGGGGCGATGGTTCAGCGGATGGTGGACGGGACCGGGATCGATCTCGAATGGGTCGCCACGCCCAGCGCGGCGTTTAGCGCGCTCGAGCGCGCCGGATTCGACGTGGTTCTCACTGACTTGCGACTGGTCACCGGAGACGGCTGGGAGGTCGTCGACAGAGTGAGCCAGCGCTGGCCGTCGCTCGCGGTTGGGGTCGTGACCGGTTCGACCGAGGAACTCGATCCCCAGGCTCTTCGCCAGCGGGGGGTGGACGTCGTCGTGGGGAAGCCCTTCCGGCGCGGCGACTTGCTCGCGGCGATCGAGCAGGCGATCGAGAATCACCTTTCCCGGGTCGCCGAGGCTAGCCCGCCGACCGCCGCGCCCTTTACCCTGCGATCTGAAGAGTAACCGGGCCAATAAACAGATCCGGTAATTCGGCGGTGGTCACCAGGCCTCCAGAGCCAGGGTCGTCACCGTACCGGTGGGTAAGTCGACGACTCGAATGAGGTTGTTGTTCGTATCCGCGACGTAGAGTTGACTTCCGCGCAAGCTCAGGCCGGACGGTTCGCGAAAGCCCGCCTGGCGACCGATCCCGTCCTGGTCCCCAGGGGAACCGTCGCCGAGGAAGGTCTCGGCTGCCCGGGTCCGGGGATCGATCTTTTTGATCTTGTTGTTGTACGAGTCCGCGACGAACAGCACCCCATCAGCGTAGGCAATTCCGAGGGGATGTTGCAACCGGACCTCGTCGCCGACGCCGTCCACGTCGCCAAACACGAAGAGGCCCTCGCCAACGATCGTGCGAACGAGACCGCCGGCGCGCAGGTCAATCGCGCGAATCGCGCTGGTTTCGCTGTCCGCGACGTAAAGGGTATCTGGTCCGAGCGCGAGCCCGCTGGGCTGAGCGAACCACGCTTCTTCCCGCGTACCGTCCTCGAGCCCTTCGTGACCGGTACCGGCAAACGGCGCGATGACTCCCGCGCGCAGATCCATTTCCCAGATCTGGTGGAAGCCGGCCATTGCAACGAAGAGGGTGTCGCCGCGCAGCGCGAGATCCCAGGGAGAGTTGAGACTGACCTGGCGGGCAGGTCCGCCATGGTGGAAGGTCCGCGCCTGCTCGCCGGTGCCGGCGATCGTCGTCACGGTGCGCGCGGTGAGGTCGATCCGGCGAATCGCGTGATTCTCCAAGTCGGCAACGTACAGGCGATCGCCGTCGAGGGCCATCCCCTGGGGAGCCGAGAAGCGCGCGCTGGCGACATCGCCGTCGGCGAATCCGGCCTCGGCGCAGCCGATCGTCTCGCTCGGCGTACCGTTCCGGTCGGCGATGAGAATGGCGTTGTGGCCGGAGTCGGCGATGTACACCCGGTCGGCGGCGACAACCTTCCCTGGAAAGAGCAGCGGCGACTGCCGCTCCAGACTCTTTTCCAGGCGGGTGCCGAGCGGCTGATGGACGAGCAGCCCTTTCTGATCGAACTCGGCGATCATCTGACTGACGACGCCGTCCAGTTGGGCGAAAGTAATCTCACCCTCGTGCTTGCCGATGATTTTGCCCTGGGGATCGATGAAAAACAGCGTGGGCCAGGCGCGGCCGGCGAACTGTTTCCAGACCAGGAAGTCGCGGTCGTTTAGGACCGGGTGCTCGATCCCGTAGCGCATCACCGCGGCGCGCAGATTCGTCGTTTCGCGCTCGGCGGGAAACTTCGGCGAGTGCACCCCGACGACGACGACCTCATTCGGGTACTTGCGTTCGAGTTTCCGCAACTGCGGAAAGATATGCAGGCAGTTGATTCAGCAGAACGTCCAGAAGTCGAGAATGACGATGCGCCCCCGCAGGTCGCTCAAACCTAGCGGCTGCGTCACGTTCAGCCAGTCCAACCCCGGCACAAACTCCGGCGCTCGAACCGTGCCTTCCCAGCGGTCTTGCATGCTAGCCTCCGATAGAACAATTCTAGCGCGGATGGTTCTCGGACGCGACAGGTCGAGGTCTTCCGACGCCTTGGCATCGAGCTGGATTTGATCGGCACGCTCCGCGAGTCGGATTTGCTAACCTCGCCTCACCTCCCCGGCTTCAGCTTTCCCTTGGTGCAATTGTTTGTCGACGTTCCGTGACGGCCGCGTTGGAGCACGATTACTGACTACCAACCGCGACGTTGGTGAGGTACGTGTAGGTATTGTCGGACGTAATTCCGCGATGGTCATTCGCGAAGTAGAGAGTGATCGTTTGGCCTCGGTAGGCCGCCAGGTCCACCGTTCCGCTCTTTTGAACCCAGTTAGGGGCGTTACTACAGCCGGATCCTCCCGAGCCGGGCAACTCTTGATAGCCATCGCGGTAGATCAGCGTTCCGCCGACGCTTGGATCGGTAAGATTCGGCTGATTGATCCACACGTCAAAGCTGTCAATTACCAGATTATTTGACGTGAACTCGACATTCTGGGTTACGATGTCATACCAGAACGTGAGAGTGGGATTCGGAGAGTTGGGAACGATCACGGTCTGGGCGACGTAGGCATCTCCGTCGGGGACACCACCGGTGCAGAAGTAGTCGGGATTGCCGAGAAGAGCGGTAGTTCCCTGGCCGAGATACCTGGGGTCGGTCGTCACCTGGACTGCAGGCTGGCCCGACGAGAAGAGCAGGCTGCCCTCCGGGGTCCAGCAGGCCAGCCCATCAGGGCCGGCGGTGAACCTCCCGTTGCAGAGAGGCGTTGGTGTCGGCGTTGGCGTCGGCGGCACTGGCCCATAGACGACCGGTAGATAGATCCGGGACGGCCCCGTCGGGCCGAGGCTCGCGGCCAGGAATCCTGGTTGCATCTGGTAATGCTGGCTGCTCAAGGTTGTTGTTCCACCCGAGGGAACTCCGAACTCGCCAAGCATGCCTTGCATGCGGTAAGAATTTGAACTCACCATGTTTTCGCCGGTTCCAGAGGCGAAGATGCCATCCGTCTATAACACGGATGCAAAAGAGTCATCCTGTGCCGCTCGCAGGTTTGATCGGCGACATTTTACTAATCCGAGCGTTAGCGGCTAAAGCTCTGGACCGAGGTCCAGGAGTAGGGACGGGACACCGAAGTGTCCGGGTGGCGATGCAACAACGAGCGGCCACCAACGACCAGACAATATCGACCGGCACCGGAGGACTTCAGTCCTCAGTCGCTCCTCCTGGACTTCAGTCCAGAGCTAACGCGGACTCTAGATCGATAGCTTTAGCTGCTTACGCTGCGCTCAGTAGCGACGAAGTCTCTCCGAATGTCGTGGAGAAGACTTTTTGCTTCACTTGGGCAGGGATAGTTTTCCGCACAATACCTTCCGAGGCGGACCCTACTTCGGTTGCCTTGGAGCTCTGGCGGGAGATGAGCCTTGCATTCCTTCACCACCGGTAGGCTTTCAAAGTTCTCATCTGCCGCATCGGCAAGCGTTAAGACGCCGAACCTCTGAAGCATCTCCTTTCGCTCCTTGAAGTTCAGGTAATCGACGGACGGGACTCCTTGAACCCCCACGTCTCGCAGTTGCTGGTCGAGTTTCTTCGAGCCTTGCTTCTGCGGATCCGGCATCGGTCCAATCGCGTCGCCATCGCAAACGATTACCCAGGGAATCGCGAAAGCATTCGCGAAACGGAGGTAATTTTCGAATTGGGGATAGCCGTTCACAGACAGTAGTGCCAGACTTTGTCGCTGAAGGATGCGGTCTTCGATTTCATCGAACCAGACCGAAAGCGCCGCGGTTTCCGTTTCGCCCTCCACGAGAATGACCCCACGGCTGAACACAATATCCCGCGTGTCCGCCGAGCGGCGCAATTCCTTGCTGAGGTTTTCCAGATACCTGCGGTCGTCGTTCTTCGAGGGGGCCGCGCGGCAGGTGACACCATTTCGGAGATAGAAGCGTGAAATCTGCGTCACGGAGTCGACCGGGATCATCCGTTGGGCGTGGGTAATGGCAAGAAATTGGTTGGCGGCGTTCTCCTCGATCTCCTTTGCGACCGAGGCTTGGGTTGCCGGGTGGAGATTCAAAGCCGGCTCGTCGAGCAGGATGATTCGGTCAGAGTCACCGACGATCAGCGCGCTCAAGTAGGCGACTTCCGCGAGACCGGCTCCGCTCATCCTCAAGGACATATCCCCCCGGTCCCCGGCCACGCGCATCGTCAAAGGCAGCTCTGTCTCTCCAATTGTCGGCTTGCCAAACATATCCAGCGTGATCTGATCTAATCCGACGTCCAATTTGGCTCCCGTGATGCGATTGAAGACATCTTTCACGTCACCGTAGTGCTTGCGCGCTGTCGCGGCGCCATTCTTTTCCCGAAAGAGAAAGACCGGAAGGTTCGCGCCATCGCTGAGTTGCGTGGGAGCGCCCGAGGTAATTTCGGAGATTTTGAAACTCTCCCGTGGCTCAACTCGCACGTTATCAGTGAAAACGATGGCGCGTCGCAGCATTTCGCGGAACACAAATCGACCGTCGTAGCCGTGGTTCGATTCGAGGCGAGCGCCGAGGAGGTCCTCGAAGTCGCGGTAGGTGATGGTCTCGCTTTGCGGTTGGCCGGAGATGGCCAAATGGATGCCGTTCGCTCTCGTCTCATCGCAGAGAATCGTGCGCGGATCAAGCGTATAGATCCACTCGCCACCCGTCGCTCCGGCCCCTGGAAACCCGAACGTCTTTCTCTGCGTCTCGTCGAGACTGGAAATCCACACCTCAAAGATGTCGTTATACCCCTGATTGGGACCCCCACCGAAGACCGATGAACCGTGGCCGCGTCGATCATCAAGGTACCAGACACACGAATCCGGAACGGACGCGGGTTGATAGCGCGAACTCCAAGATCGGCGCTCGTCGAACTCGACGGTGAGCCGTCCCTGGAAGAGCCACTCAACATTTTCGCGTCGAATCCCGTGATGAACAATCTGGGAAAAGCTCGCCGAGGTTTCAGGCGAGAACGCGATCGCCTGTTGCCCCAAGTACCGTTGCATGACGGTCTCGTCGGTGTACGCGGCTCTGACGAAGCAAGCCAGAAAGTCCTTCTCCCAGTCACTCGTCAAGCGAATGTCGAAGGCGATGACGAAGCGTTTTTGGCCACTTGCGGTGTTGAACTCGTCGGTCCACTCATTGCTGTGTTCGTAATTCAATCCATCAAGCAGTGCACGGAACGCCCGAAAGAGGTTCGTCTTTCCGGCCCCATTCGGGCCGACGATGGCGTTCAACCGCGGGTCCACGGCATTCCAGTTAAAATCTCCGAATGAGAGGAAGTTTTGAATGTGAATTCCTTCGATTCTCAACGGTTCGATCCTCCAGGGTACCGACACTCCCAAGCACAACGGACTGTCAATATGAGCACGGAAACAGCTTGGACCATTCTACCGGTCATTCGCTAATCCCGGCGCTAAATTGCCATTAGAACGGACTAGTGGGTCTAACACGCTCAATGAGATCGACGGGCGGACCAACATCCAACTGGCCGCGATCAACGCGGGAGCGAAGCCTTCAGCCGTCGCAATCAATCCGTTCACGAACACCATCGACGTAGAGAACCTTAACTCGAACACTATCTCTGTGGTGAAGGGCTACTAGGCCGACGGCTTGCGCGTCGCGTACCTTAATGATCCATAACAATAGTTCGCAAGGTACAGGTGATCATTGTGCGGCGGTGGGCGGCGAGGTCCGCTCTGACGGTCCGCTGCTCCCTATTACTCGTCGTATGCTCGTCCCCCTGGCGTCGCAAGTCACACCGCCAGTCAACAATTCGGCGGCGTGCTGCACCCCCACCGCCGGACGACCCGGAACTGGCGGGCTGCCAGGTGAAGCGCAAAACCTGGCTCGCTTTAACCAGCGTCGTGATTGTTCCGCCGTCCTTCCGGATCACCGCGATGGTCCAGTAGTAGCTGCCGGCCGGAAAGCCCCCACCAAAGCTGTAGCTCGTCCCCTGAGTGTTGGCGATGCCATTCGTCGGAGGGTTGTTCGGCGAGACCCGCACTTCGAAGAACTCGTCGGACGCGAGCGGGGCGCTGTAGCTCCAGCTCAGGACCACCGAACCCGGAGCGTTCTGAGCGGCGTTGCCGACGGCGGAACCGGCGTTGGCGATGGCTGGAAGGTGGCCGTGGCGGACGGAACCGGCGTTGCCGTCGGCGACACCGGAACCGACGCGAGAAGGTGTTCCACTGGTGTCTCGGTTACCGGCCGAACGTCGGGGGTCGAGGTCGGGACGGGCGGCGATGTCGCATCGGTCGCGGTCGGAACGGAAGGAGACGTGACTGGGCTGGCGCGCGGCGAGGTCGAGCTAACCGGGCTCGCCGCACGAGGGCTCGAAACCGGCGCCGCGGAGCTTGTCCGGAAGAAATGCCCCGGGTTGGCAAAACCGGCCAGCGCCACGAGAATCGCCACTACCCCAAAGCGAACATGAGCATTGGCGAGCGCTTGACGAGGTTGCTCTCCTTCACTGAATCCGCGGGAACCGAAGGCGTGGACACCGGCTGGCGGACGGTTGACTCGAATGCTTTTTCCAGCTCGAAAGGAGGGATCTCGGGTAAGGTGGGAAGCGGGAATCTTAATCGCGACATAGCGGTCCATGGCTGGCTGGTAAGCCTGGTAGACCGTCGCCATCCCACCTTCGCCGAACGCTCGGAGAATTCGGTAAGCGCCGGCCGTGCGGCCAATGAGTGGATCCATTGTCTGTCGTGCCGATCTCTGGCAGCCCAGCCGCTGCTAAGGGTTCGTCAAGGAACAAGTTCCCGCGTTGTCGGGAGGCCCGGACCGGCCTGCCTCACCCCCGACCCCTCTCCATCGCCATGGAGAGGGGAGGACAAGGGCATTTTCCCCTCTCCACCTCGACGGTGGAGAGGGGCGAGGGGTGAGGCAGCCCCGGGCGACGCATCGTATCGGGAAGTTGTTGTTTAACGAGTCCTAAAGTCGTCGAACCGGAGCGGGAATCGCGGTCAGGTAGAGCGACACCAGGCTACCCGAACCAGGCGAGCACGTCAAGTGAATTCCGCGTCGAGTTATTCGCTAATTCGCCTGCGCTCCATCCCCGACCGAGATCCACTTCCCGCTATTCGCCGACTCTACCGCCGCCTCGATCACCTGCTGGGTCTTCCAGCCGTCGTAGAAACTCGGCGTGAGCGGCTTATCCTTTAGAATGGCCTCGACGAACTGGTAATCCGCGGTCGATTGCGGGAAGAGATGCGCTGGAGCATCGCGCGTGCCGGCCGCTCGCTGGATCTGCTCCGGAATCGGCAGCGTCGCGAGGCTGGTCTCACCCTGGCGCGCGCCCCGCACTTCGGCGACGCCGGCCAGATCGATCTCCGATTCGAGCGCGCCCCCGGCGCCGTCGAGCCGATAGAGCTGCACCGCGCCGCGGTTCCCAACGTTGGCCAGGCCGGAGACGTGAATCACCCCTTGCGCGCCGTTGACAAACTCCAGGAGAACCATCGCGGTCTGGTTCGCCGACGCGATCGGGGCGCCATGCGGATCGGTCAGGGGAATCGGCGCGGCCAGGTGAGCCGAGACCCGCGCGATCTCGCCAACCAGCCAGCGCGCCTGATCGATCGAGTGCGAGCCGAGGTCGCCCAGGCTACCGCCCCCGTAGCGTGGATCGAGCCGCCAGGCGTACCGTCCGCTCCGCTGTCCCCCGGCCAGGTGGCGGAAGTTAACGTGATAGATCCGACCGAGGAATCCCTCCTGGATGAGCTGGAAGAGGAACTGGTGGGTAGGCAGCCAGCGCAGGGTGAAGTTCACCATGTGCTTGACCTTCGCCGCCTCCGCCCGGCGATACATCTCCTCGGCCCCGGTCGCGGCGGTCGCCAGCGGCTTTTCACAGATGACGTGCAGGCCACGATCGAGGGCCGCCATCGTCATCGGGTAGTGCAGGTCGTCCGGACCGGCGATGACCACCGCGTCCAGTTCAGCCTTTTCATACATCTCACGGTAGTCGGTGTAGAGCGAGGGAATGTGAAACTGGCCCGCGATTGCTTCCGCCCGCTCGCGGCTTCGTCCACAAACCGCCACGATCTCCGCCCCGGGATGCGTCTGAAGAATTGGCAGGTGGTAACCTTCTGCCCACCAACTGGTCCCGATCATCCCAACCCGCACGCGCTCCGGCATCCGTTCCTCCCACTCAAGTTACACCGTGATTGTAAACGAACCGGTGCAGCGCCGTAAGCGAAGAGTCAAACGACTTGCCTAATCACGAACTCCGGCGAGCGCGTCGGCCACCGCCCGGTCAAGGGTTAGGGCCTGGCCTTCGGACCAGGCCCTCCGGGCGCGCTCGTCGCCGAGCGCCTGGCGCGCCGTGGCCAGCCAGGCTTCGAGCCTCTTGCGCGCGGGAGGTGGGACGTGGACGTTCAGTAGGGCGCGCTGGCGGTCCAACGCGCCGGCCAGGCGAAGCGCTCGCGCCACGCCGGCCTGGCGTGCCTCCGGAGGTATCTCCGCGCCGGACACCTCGGCGACCGCCAGCGCGGCGAGCGGCGCGAGAGTGCAGGCGAGATCGTATTGCGCTCCCCGCTCCTCGCGGCACGCCAGGCACTCTCGGAAGAGTTGGCGTGCCAATCGCAGCTCGCCCTCGGCGAGCGCGGTTTCGGCCCGCTCTTGCAGCGCCCAGCCCAGCACGACGAGATCACCGTGGTCGCGCGCGACGGCGACGCTTTCGTCGCCCAGGCGACGACTCTTCGCCAACTCACCGGCAAAACGCGCGGTCCCGGTCAGACAACTGAGCGTCAGGGCAATCTCCCGCGGATCGCCCGTCTCGCGGACAAATCCGAGGCTCTCTTCCAGAAGCACGAACGCCGTCGCGTATTCACCGGCATCCCGAGTCAACAGGCCCAATTCTTTGAGCACTGCCGCGAGCCTCGCCCGATCGTCGCCATCCGACCAGCTAGCGACGGCTTCCTCGAGAAGCGCGCGCGCGCGCGCTGCGTCTCCCTCGCGGCGAACCAGGACGGCGGTCTTGACCAGCACCTCGACGCGCTGGTCTGGCCCAATCTGGGTGCCGACCTTGTCCAGCGCGCCGAGAAGCCACTTACTCCCCTCCGTAAAGGATCCCCGAGTAAGCCAGTAGCCGTGCAAATCCAGGCCGAGCTTCAGAGTGGCGGCCGTATCCCCCCGCGCCAGGAGCCACGCGAGCACTGCCCGCAGGTTATCCCGTTCGACGTCCAGCTTATCGTGACACGTGGCGAGGACGCGAGGATTTTGCTGCCGTTTCGCGGCTTCAACCAATCCGACGTAATACGCCGCGTGCTTTCGGTAAAAATCTTCCGCTCCACCGCCAAGTTCCAGTTGCTCCCGGGCGAATTCCCGGATCGTCTCCAGCAGGCGAAAGCGCGGTGCGCCGGTCGAGCTAGCGACTTCCTCGAGCAAACTCTGGCGGACCAGCGAGCGAAGACGCGCGAGGAGCTCGCCCTTGCTACGGAACGAGATCGAGCAGACCGACGCGACCGCGGGCAAGGTCAACCCGCCCGCGAAGACCGCGAGGCTTCGGAAGAGAATCTGCTCGTCCGGCTCGAGGAGTCCATAACTCCAGGCGATCGTATCCCGGAGGGTTTGCTGTCGGGCGGGCAAGTCACGCGGGCCGCCGGTTAAAAGCGGCAGCAAGCGGTCGAGCCGGGCAAGGAGCGCGGGCGGCGGCAAAACCCGACAGCGCGCCGCGGCGAGTTCCAGGGCCAGGGGCAGGCCGTCCAAACGACGACAAATCTCCGCGACGGCCTCACGATTTTCCGGGCTAAGGGCAAAGTCGGGACGAACCATCCGCGCCCGCTCGACAAACAGGCGAACCGCGTCGCCGTCCCGCGAATCCGTCGCGCTACTGGTACGGTCGGCATTGGGGACCGGCAACACCGGAACCACGAATTCCCGTTCGCCAGAGACGCCGAGGCGCGTTCGACTGGTCACCATGACTTTGAGCCCCGGGCACGCCGCGAGAAGCCGAGTGACCGTCGCGCCCGCCACCACGACCTGTTCGAAATTATCGAGGACGAGTAGCATCGTGAGGTTCCGCAAGGTATCGATCAGCGCGGCTTCCGGGGGCACACCCGGCACCTCCGCTACGCGAAGCCTCTCGGCAATCGCTGGAAGGATCAGATCCGGATGTCGGATCGAGGCCAGGGAGACGAAGACGACGCCATCGGCAAACCCGCCCGACACCCGCTGAGCAACTACCGTGGCCAGACGGGTCTTGCCCACACCTCCCGCGCCGGTCACGGTGACCAGCCGGTTGGTCTCGAGCAACCCTGCGAGTGTCGCGACTTCGTGTTCTCGCCCGATAAAGCTCGTCAGGAACGCGGGGAGGTTGGCCGGCAACCGGTTCGACCCAATCTCTCTTGGCGACGTCGCGTGAATCGGGTTAGCGGAATCCACCACCCCGCGGGATTCCCAGGCGAAGCGCGCCTCCAGCACCGCGGCAACCGCGTCGATTGCCCGGGCCTGGTGGCGAAAGAATCCGCTGCGGCTGATCCTCAGTCGCTTCGCGATCTCCGCTACGTCGAGCTGCTCGACGTAGCGGAGAGTCAGCAGGTCGTAGATCCGCTTCTCGTGGGCCGCCGGGGATGTCTCGGGAGAAGGGCGGAGGGTGTCGATCGCGGCGACGAGCACTTCGCGGAGCAAGTGGCCCGGACTAGCTGTAGCGCGCGGCGCCCAGGTGGGGAGTTGACGCGCCAGGGGGTGAAGCTCCAGTGCGACCGGGTTGTGAAGGTTATTCAGTGCGTCACGGACGTAATCGACAAAGACGTCCCGGCGGGACAGGGAATCGTTGGATAATCGGGTGACCATACCGGGGCTCTCATCTACTCGTGCTGATACCCAGAGTACCACGGACGGCAATAAGCTGTCGGGCGACTAACTTGTGGGGTGCCGCGGTACTCAATTGACGGTTCCGGCGCGACTAGTCGGCGGCAGGCGCGGCGTTATCACAGCCAATCGGATCTAGCCACGCGAACTGCTCGCCTGGGGGTATCGCGGGCCGTGGCTGCGCCGGATCTCTACCCGTGGCAAGAAACGCCGCGATGCGACGCTCCGCGAACGCGATCGCCTCCGGATCGACGTCGCAGCCGATGAACTGGCAACCTCGGCGGAGCGCGGCAATCGCGGAAGAGCCGCTGCCGAGAAAAGGGTCGCAGACAACCTCGCCCGGCTCGCCGGATCCGCAGAGCATCGCCTCGAAGAGTTCGACCGGCTTTTGCGTCGGATAACCCGCCGGGTGGATTCGGGTAAAGCGCCAGACGTCCGGCACATCGCGGCGGGCGAGTTTGCGCTTTCCCTTGCTCGCGAAGACGATCAATTCGTGCCGCCGCCGAAAGTAGTGCCCCATGCCCAGGCGCACTTTATCCCAGACGATGACGTTCTTCACCTCGAAAAACTCGCGCACAATCGCTCCTAACGAGAGGAGCGAGTACGAGTCAAACATGACATAAATGTGACGGTCCGGGCGCAGGACGCGCCGACACTCCTGGAGAAATGCCCGATAGGAAGTAGGATCATCGTGAAACTCGGCAAACCACTTCGGGTTCTCGGCGGCGCCATACTCCCCGACGATGCGCCCCCGGCCAAACATCATGTGCTGATTCATCCCGGAGTACGCCGGATCGGTCACGATGAGGTCCACCGAAGCATCCGGAAGCCCGCCGAGAAAGGCCAGGCAATCGGAGCGGACGAGGCGGGGGATCGGGGGCCGGAGATTGGGTGTTGGGTGTTGGGTGTTGGGTGTTGGGGAAGGAACACCCTCACCCCCGCCCTCTCCCTCAGGGAGAGGGGTGACGGTCGCGGCCGTCACGTTCTCCCTTCTGGATTCTGGATTCTGGCTCCTGGATTCCGCCCTGGTCCGGTCAGCCATCCGCGGTCAGATCCTCTCCTCGGTGCAGACGCTGGGCAATTCGGGCCGTCTGCAAGAGGGCGCGAGAGGTTGGCGAGTGGGCGGCAAGGTAGCGAGCAACGCCGACCAGAACGTAGCTGGCCGCGCGCGGTCGCTTCTCCCGAAGGCGCCGGTACTGCTGAACGCCGGCTTCCAGCATCTGGTAGCTGTGAAACTCGGCGTCCTCGCGCAGGAGCACCCGACCAAGGACGGCGATCAGTCGCTCGGGAGAGTGTCCCTGGGCAAGAAAACGATAGGCGAGAATACCGGCCGGGTTGACCTCTTGCTGGCGATCGAAGAGAGCCAGCAATTCGTCGAGGAGCGCGTCCGCGGAGGCTGGCTTCCCGACGTCACGGGCGTCCGGTAGACGAGCAGCGGGGATATTCAGAAAGCGGTCGAGATAAATCCGGAGAGCACCGTGAAAGACTCCGCGCAAGGCTTCCGGCGACGACGAACGGCAAAGGCTGGACTGCAAGGCGTTCGCGTAGCTCAAGGTATGCAGAACGGTGATCCAATCGCCAAACTCGTTGCTGGTGTGGAAGCGCGCCACCCGCAGCGCCGCGGCGTAGGAAACCGCCTGACTCACTTCGGACGTTCCCGCTCCGGCCTCCAGCGCGGCGACTAACGCCGCGACGCTCGCCGCCGGATCTTCGCCGAGGAGGGTTTCGACCAGTTCGTCGAAGCCGGTCCAGTCCGCGTCGACTGGCCGGGCCCAGAGGTCCGCCAAACGCGGAAGGACCGGCTCGACGAGGGCAATCAGGTCGACCGGGTGACGCCAGGCGTTACTCTCCTCGCTGCGCTGAGCGCGGGCCAGGCCGTCGACGAGGCTGGGGAGAACGGTCGCCGCCTCGTTCCAGCCAACCTGATCCAGCAACTCACCAGCCTTATTCAAAAAGTCGACGGTGTGACCGCCATTGAGAAAGTAGTGATCGGTCGCCGCCGCGAGGAGCAGATCCGAGATTTCGGCCGGGGAGTGGCGGTTCGCGATCGCGGTGCGCAGCACGCGCTCGGCGCCGTCCCGGTCGCGAACCTCGACAAACTGGCGAAACCAGGTCTTCAGCCGATCCCGGGAAACCTCTCGGGTGGGGAGAGGATCCAGATCGAAGCGAGGCGGCTGGCCGGCGCAGTCGTCGGCGACCCGGATCAGTCCGTGCGAAAGCGCCAGGGATCGCTCGTCGTCGTCCAGCGACCCGAAGAGGTTGCCGAGCGCGGTCAAGATCGTCAAACCCGGCCCCCACCCGGCGGCGCGATAGCGAACACCAAACTCCGCCCCGGTGGCAAGGATGCGTTCCGGTGCGACGTTCCGGTCGAGCAGCGCCAGCACCGACTTGATCGTCACCAACGACAGCCCCTGCTCTAGACCATCGCGCAGGCGAGCCAGCGACGTATTCACCCGATCGGTCAGGTCGGAGTGGAGGTCGACCCACACCTCGCCGTCGCGCACCGCGGTGGCGTAGACCCGAACGTCGTCGGCAAAGGGATCGAAGGTCCCTCCGCTCCGCAGATCGAAGCGGGCGTGGTGCCAGTGGCAGGTCAGAATGCCGCAACGCAGACTGCCCTGACTCAGTGGGAATCCCATGTGGGGACAGCGATTGTCGACGGCGAAGACCTCGCCTTCGTGGAAAAAGACCGCGACGCCGTGTCGATCACCACTGACGATCAGACAGCCATGTTCGGCCAGTTCGGTCAACGTTCCGACCCGAACCATTGCCCCGGATTCGCTCGCCATCGTACCCTCCATATCATGCGATTGCCCTTACGATATCACGCGGGGCGCGCGGGGAGAACAGTTGGCGACTCGTCGCTCGGTTGGCTGCCGTCGCCGAGCGCGATGAACCGCACCTCAACCGGACGACCGAGAATCCCCCGCGCCGCGCTAGTCGCCACCGCACGAAGGCGCATCTCGGCGCGCCGAACCGCGGCGCGCCCGGGGACCGCGACGACCAGACACCGCTCTTCCCGATCCACCAGCACGCTCGTCATGAGAAGGGTACGATCCGGGGCCGAGGTGATTCGTCGGCCCGCCTCGTCACAAATTGCCCGCCAAAGCGGACGGCTCTGCAGGGGAAGATCCGGAAAGACAACGAAGGACGATACTGGCGCCGTAGCGTACTCGGTACTAGGTCGGTACGTACCATTCCCTCCATCATTGCACTCAGCGCCGGTTGGCGTACTATACGAAGTAGTATTATCTATCAGATCTGAATTTGATTCATGTACTTCTTCCGGGGTAGAAAATGCCGTGCTATCCTGCCGGTCAATCGGGGCTTCAGGTTCCTGAGGGCGTTTTTTGCCTCTTGGTCGCGCGGCCACCTGGGGGCGCTTTTCGCCGTTAGGTGGCCGTACTAGTTCGTCCTTCCGTCCTTCGTTCAAGAGTCGCTCGGCGGCGCGGGTGACCAGCAACTCCTCGTCCTCGGGGGTCAAGGGGTCGTCCATGGCGACGAAGTACATGTCCGAAGTACGCACTTTCTTCTTGCGGTGCGGGTCGTACGCGTACCGTGCTTCGCGGCGTACAAAGTACAGGGCGAGAGGGTGGCTAAGCGCGGCGCGGATTGTCTTCGTCGAATCAACGCCGATCTCCCGGGCGAGCGTCGCCTGTTCCGGAAAGCACCAGTCGCGTCGTTCCTGGGTCAGCTTGTTATAGTAGCAGTGCCGGCGCAAGCAGACGACGAGCGCGGTGAGGGTGGGGCCGAGCCGCGGCGCCCACTTCGTCCAAAAGTACTGGCTGCTGACGACGACTTTGTCCGACTCGACGATCTCGTTTTTCAGGTCGTGATAATAGGGGAGCATTCGGGCCTGCTCGACGGTCAGCGTGATCCCGTCTCGCTCGCTCTCGGTCATCGCGCCTCCCCCGTCCGCCACCGTCGGCCGATCGCTTCGACCACCTGACGAAACTCCGCGCGATCCACGGCCGATAAGGTCTCGTCGGCGAGAATCCGCGCGACGAGCTGCAACGTCGGGTCGCTCAACCCGACGCGCGCGAAGATACTGGGAACGTATCCGCCAGCTGCGAGCAGGCGGTCGGTGTCGGCGTCGTTGAGTTCCAGGGCTTGGGCGAGCGCTTCGACGACGCCGCGATCGGCGCTACGCTTCCCGCTTTCCAGTCGATTGACAAAGCTGGCGTCCAGCTTGGCCCGCCGAGCCAGGGCGCTCTGACTCAACCTGGCGTCCTCGCGCAGAGTTCGCAGCACCGCTCCGAACGTGTCCTCGGTCCGCGCCTCCATATGCGCCTCCGTCACAGCCGTCTTCTCGGGAGATGCCGATAGTGTACTGTGACTGTGCCAGCAAGTCAATAGCACAGAGAACAGAAAAGCTTGGATATGTGTCTAGTCGGCACATATCCAAGCTTTCGCGCTGTGCCCCGTTGGCAAAGAGGAAAGTCTCGATCAGTTCCGGGGAGTGGACTCGCGCTTTGCCTTCAGCCAGCGGTAACGCGCGCTTACGAAGCGGTCGTAGTTGACGAAGAGGGTGCGCAGTACAGCGTCGTACTCCTTCGCGACCGACCACTCGCGAGTCTCCGGATCGAATCGTCGGGCGCTCGCCGGGATGAGGTCGCGGAAGTCGTCGAGGAGGGCGCGATTGTAGCCGAAGTTGATGATCCAGCGCCGACCATCCGTCGACGAGCGCAGGTCGTAAATCCAGCCGCGCAAGGTGTCCAGTTCGGCGGTCTCGGCCGGCCGCGCCGCGGCCTGTTCCTGCTTCAGGTCGATGTTGCAGCGCGGGTCATTTCGCATTGTCGGGTTCTCGCAGCCCTTGAGGGGACAGATAGCTTGTTCGACGACCGGACAGAACGTCTTGGGATGCGTGGCGTACCAGGCCTTGATCGCCTGGCGGGCAGTGCGTGGCAAAAGGGTCTCCTTGGACGGGAAAGGGCACGAGTGATTCGCTTTCCCCGGTGGTTACCCAAATTGTACGCGATGCTCCGGTTTTCCGGTCAGGGGATCCACGGCGCGCGGCCTTCGTCGAGGCGTCGCCAGCTTTCTTTCGGGTTCTCTTCGTCGACGACCTGCTCGTCGTCGTTGCCAAACATGCCGGTTCCACCGGTGCCACTCGGCCGATTCGACCTCAGTCCGAGGGCAATCCGTTCCCAGAGCGCCTCCGGTACCTCGGGACGAACGGCGTACAGGTGACGGGTTCCTACCGCGGGGACGGTTTCCGGGCCGACCGGTGGCGCGCCCGAGGGAATTTCGCCGAGGCTGATGAAGTCTTCGTGATCGGGGGGTTCCGGATGAACCGGAATCGCGCGCAAGTCCGCGTCGCCCAGCCCCAGGGCGCGCACTTGCGGTAACCAACGAACGTACTCTGCCAACGGTGGCCAGACTGTGTTACTCACCAGACCCTCCCTGACCGGACGCGAGTGGCGAAGTAGGACGTGGGATCGAAGCGAGACGGAAACGGGGATGGAAGCAACTGGTGTGCCACCGCCGCGAGCGTAGCCTAGCCGCCGAGATGGCCGCCACGTGGCGCCGCCACTTCGCGGTAGCGGGCGATCGGGTCGTTCGTCCCGCCGGGCGCCAGGCCCAGGAGCTCGCACACTTCTAAATCGTGACGGGCTTGCAAGAGGGCGAGTTCCGGATCGGTCGCTCCCTCCTGGCGGCGGCGCGACTCCTCGGTGAGGCGCTCCCGCACCGCTCGCACGGCGTAGGTGTCGCGGAGCATCTGCGGGCTGACCGCGCCCCGCTTCCGGATGCCGGCGGCGATTCCACAGGTCTCCACGATGAAGTTCACCGCCCGGACCGAGATGGGGAAAACCCGCTCGCCCGCTCCCACGGCAAGTTGACTGCTCAGGGCCGCGATGAGGCGATCCCCAAGCGCGAGACTCCGCGCGCGCACCCTCGCGGCTTGATCGGTGGCGCGAATCGTCAGCATGCCGGGGGCCGGAGCGAGGGTGACGTCGGACGGGTGGAGGGCGAGCACTTCGTCACGCTTCAGACCACAATCGAGCAAGACCAGGACGAGCGCGCGCCAGAGCGGCCGCTCCCCCGCCGCGGCGACCAGACCTGCCGCCTCGGCGTCGTCGAGGAACTCCGGGAGGTGAGGTTCCAGACCCGGGTAGACCAGCGCCTCGGCGGGATCGTCCGGCCGCAGCCCGCTCTGGCGCAGGTAGGCGAAGAACGCCTTCACCGAGGCGACCTTGCGGCGCAGCGAGCGGGGATCGTTGCGCCGTTGGGTTCGTAGCCAGACGAGATACCGGCGCAGGTCGTCCAGCCCGATCTCGTCCACCGGCCGGTTCCCGAGGCACAGCGCGAGCAGGCTCAGATCCACCCGCAGGGTGTCCTGGGTATGCCGCGAGCGATCGATCGCCAGACAAAACTCCAAGAATCTCGGCACGACCTCGGTAAGCCGATCCGCCACGCTGCGCTCCCCGCCGCTTATCGCCACAAAGACTCGGTACTCCCACTCACCGGCTGGGCCTTAAAGCTGAGTTCTTCGACGACGTCCAGCCGGATGTCGGTGCCCAGGCCGGGGCGGGTGGGGAGGAGAAAGTGACCGTTTTCGACTCGGGGCGGGTCGGTGCAGATCCGCGCCCGGGCGTCTTGCTCCATCTCCATCTGTTCGAGAATCAGAAAGTTGGGAATCGCCGCGGCGAAGTGAATCGCCGCCAGGGTTTCGATCGGACCGCCGGAGTTGTGCGGCGCCACGCTGATGTAGTAGGTATCGGCAAGCGAGGCGATGCGCCGGCACTCGGTCAGCCCCGCGGCGTGCATCATGTCTGGCTGGATGATCCGACAGCCGCCCTCTTCGAGCAATTCGCGGAACTCCCAGCGCGAGAGCAGCCGCTCGCCGGTCGCGATGGGGACGGGAAGTTCGCGCTGGAGTTGGGCCATGACCCGGGCGTTTTCAAACGGGATCGGTTCCTCGAACCAGTAGGGGCGGCTGGGCAGCATCGCCCGGGCGGCCTGAATCGCGGTGCGGGGGGAAAAGCGCTCGGCGCACTCGATCATAATGTCCACGTCCGGACCGGCGCCTTCGCGGGCCGCGGCGAGCATCTCGGCGCCGTGGCCGAGCGCCCGCGACTCGTTTTCGCGCAGCAGGTCGCCACGAATTGGCGTGAACTTGAACGCCGAAAAGCCCCGTCGGACGGCCTCGCGCGCCCCTTCGACCGCTTCGGCCGGTTCGCGCGCGGAGTACAGCCAGTGGCTCGCGTAGCAGCGTACCTGCTCGCGGTAGGGTCCGCCGAGCAGTCGGTAGACCGGAACTCCCAGCCGCTTCCCCTCGATGTCCCAAAGGGCGAGGTCGAGCGCGGCCAGCGCGGTCATAAAGGTCGCTCCGCCGCGCCAGCGCCAGGCGTGATACATCCCCTGCCAGTGGCGCTCGACTCCCTGGGGATCCTTCCCAATCAGGTAGGCGCCCAGTTCGTGGATCGCCGTTTCGACCGATTCGATCGATCCGTGGAGTGATCCTTCACCCCAGCCGTAAACCCCCTCGTCGGTGTCGATGCGCACCAGGAGCCAGTTGCACCAGTCCACCCAGAACTTGAAAGTGCGAACCCCGGTAATCTTCATGCGTCCCCCCGGATCGCGCGCATCCCCGGCCGTTCTGGCGCAACCAGTTCCGGAGGACGCTCACGTCGCTTTTTGAGTGATTGAATAACCGAGCGACGGAATTGCTTGCCCCATCATAACCGTTGGATCAGTCGCGTCAACCCGAGCGCCGTCCCTCGCCCTCTTACCCGATTCCAAGGAAGCGCGGGACGGAGGGCGACGTAGAATGGTCGGGTAGGACACCGAGGAGGCGAGGCAGGTGAGTCACATCGTCGATGGCGTCGCGAGTGGTGCGACGAATGGAACGATCGACGGGCCGGAGGTCGATCCCAAGATCGAGGTGCTGCGGCAGTGTGCCAACCGCCAGGAGCCAGTTGGCTACCTGACGACCAGCTACCTCGCGACGCTCTGGGACGAGCGTTGTCAGGAGGTCGACACCCACCGCCATGCCCACGCCGACGATCTGCGGGGCATCGAGGCGCGCCAGCGGAAGGCGATGCAGGCGCTCCAGGCATACCGTCTACTTAGTGAGTTAGAGCGGCAGTTGGGTTTCGAAGTTGCCCTGCCGGTTCTCGGGCCGCGTCGCGATCAGCGCGAGCGAAAGCCGGTCGACGACGACGATTCGATCGATTAGTCGCGAGGGGGGGGAACCGGGGGCCGAAGCGGCTGGAACTCCGAGCCCCCGGCGGGGGAAACAAGGTTGACCGGTGGGGATCGATCGTCGGTGACCAACCCCCGTTCGGTGTCTGCATTATCGCGAAAGACCCATGAATAAAGAATGTATTTGATCCGGGTTAGCTAAACATCCCGTGAATTCCGAAAAAAGCCGCTGGGTTTGCCGAGAATCCAGCAGTTTGGCCTACTTGTCATCGCCCTCGACGAGGTGCCCCTCGCGACTCGGGCGCCAGCCCCGGCGGATCTGATACTCGAACTTCGAGGCAAAGGCGTCGAGGTAGGTTGTTTCGGAGAAGGTGATCAACCGGACCCGATGGGCGCCGTTGCGAATTCCCACGGTATCGCCCACGTCGAGCGAGGTGTACTCCACCCCGTCGATCCAGAGCACCCCTTCGCTGCCGCGCGCCACGACGAGGTCAATCGGCGACGAGACCGGCGCCACCAGCGACACCTTGAGCGGCGAGTGGCAACAAATCGGCGTGAGGGCGAGCGCGGGCACCGAATCCAGGAGGATTGGCCCGTTCGCCGCCATGTTGTACGCCGAGCTCCCGAGAGGGGTCGCCACGATCAGGCCATCGCCCGGGTACACGTTCAGGAACTTGTGGGCCAGGTAGACTTCAATGTGGAGCATGGGGCCGCGGCTCCGAACGACCACGTCGTTCATGAACCACCCCAGTGACTCGCGCTGGCTCTGGCCGGCCCGGAGTAAAAAGACATCGACGGTTGGCTCGTCGCGCAGGATGCAATCGCCAACCAGCACCCGGTCGATCGCCCGCCGCCATTCGGCCTGCTCGGCGACCGCCAGAAAGCCAACCTGGCCGAAGTTGACCCCGAGTATCGGGTAGCCCGGGTAGTGTCGCGCCGCGCGGAGAATCGCGCCATCTCCGCCGAGGACGACGAGGAGATCCGGCTTAGCGCCGCTGGCGAGGGTTGCCTCGTCGTAAGTCGTGATGCCTTTGCTCTGCAGGTAGGTAGCCACCTCGGCGGCGGTCGACGCGGCGGCGCGACGTCCCGGCACCGGAATGATCCCGACAGCGTGGATCGGCGTCATCGCATCGAAGCTCAATGCCTTATCCTTGGCCGGCCTCGGAGACCGGAAGAAACTGGCGACCGAGCAGCCTATCCGGCCGCGTGAGAGCAGGGACAAAGCTCGCAAGCAAGGCTGGCCCCTATTGTAGCGTGCGGGGAATGGGGCGGCAACCGGGGGAAGATTGAGCTTGTCTATTGACCTGGTGAACTGGTCGCTTCGACCCCAGTTGACTCTTGCTCGCCTCTTCCACTAGAGTCCGCTCATTCAATCGCATGGTCGCTCTCTTCGAATACGCTCTTGTTCTCAAGTTGGCTGGAGTAAAATGATGCATCTGCCACGTCCGCTATCGTCCGCACTAGTCGTGATACCGCTCGCGGTGGTTCTCGTCGGAGCCCTACTCGGTCATCCGGCGTCGGCCCAGGGGGCGACCGCGAGTTCTTACCTCTATCTCACCCAGTGGGGTTCGACCGGCGGGTTCGACGGACAGTTCCTGGGAGTGACCGGCGTTGCCGTGGGTGCAAGTGGCGACGTGTACGCCGTCGACAATGGTAATGACCGGGTCGAGGTGTTCGAACCGAACGGCACCTACCTGTTCCAGTGGGGAAAGTACGGAAGCGGACCCGGAGAGTTCAATAGCCCTCAGGGCATTACGACCGATAATCTTGGAAACGTCTACGTCGTGGACGCCAACAACGGGCGGGTTCAGGAGTTCGATGCCAGCGGTACTTATCTCAATCAATTCATCAATTGGACCGCCACGACGGCCCGCTTCACTCCAACCGGGGTGACAACGGATAGCCAAGACAACGTCTACGTGGCAAGTTTTCCGAACAACTTTTGCTGCTCCGCTCAAATGAACAAATACGACCAATCTGGAAGCCTGCTTGAGGAAAAGGCGACCCCATCGTTCCCCGCCATCACCATCGACGGACAGGATGATCTCTTCGTTCTTGCAGTTGATACCGTCGAGAAGTATGACCTGAACGAAAATCTCTTGCTCTCCTTCGGCTATTATGGCAATGGCGACGGTCTCTTGATGAGCCCACACGGGCTTGTGGTAGATTCCACGGAAAACGTCTTTGTCGCGGACACCGGAAACAATCGGATCGAGAAGTTTGACGGGCAGGGAAACTATCTGGACCAGTTCGGGACTCTGGGAAGCGGTAATGGCCAGTTGACCGCGCCGCAGGCGGTCGAGGTAGATGCGTCGGGCAACGTCTACGTCGCGGACACCGGTAATAACCGCATCGAAGTCTTTACGAATCATCCTCCTACCCCGACTCCTACCGGTACGGCCACCGCGTCCCCCACGTCGAGGTCTACCTTCACCCCGACACCAACGGCTACTGCAACCTCCACCCAAACGCCTACCGCACCCCCGACGCGAACGCCTACTGTGACCCCGACACCAACGGTTGCCGCGACCTTCACCCAAACACCTACCTCAACTCCCACCTCAACGATTACCGCGACATCGACAAGTGCTACGCCTTCGCCAACCGTAACCGCGACTCCGGCCGTTGCCTTGCCGGACTTACGGGAGACGGCGCTCACCAATCCTCCGACCAGCGCGAACCCGAGCACCAGTTTCCAAGTCGCGGATACCGTCACGAACTTTGGGACGGCCTACGCGGTTCCAACGACGACCCTCTATTTCCTCGTTCAATCGCGAACGAGCATCATTCGCTTGAGCGGGGGACGAGACGTCCCGGACCTCCCGCCGGGGACCTCGTCAACTGGTTTGGCCACCGTCACCGTACCAGGAACGACTGCCCCGGGGCGATACTATCTCGTGGCTTGCGCCGATGCGTTGAGGAGTGTCACGGAAAGCAACGAGAGCAATAATTGCCGCGTTTCGACAACGCTCATTACGATTCAGCCTACCGCGACCGCTGTGCCCAGCGCCACACCATAGATGCCGTAGGCAAACGCATGTTCTAGTGCTACTGTAAGCACGCGGCCAGAGCAACCGGCCGACGATGCCCTCAGGAGAGCCGCTATGCCGGCCGAATCCCCCATCTTCGAGCGGGCCGCCGACTTTGTCTGGCGCAACGCGCGGTTGCTCGATCGCCAGCGCTTCGCGCATCTGTTCCTCGGCGCTCCCGCGGCGCCGGTCGTCGCCGCGCTTCGCGCGTACCAGAATCTCGACGGCGGCTTTGGCAACGCGCTCGAACCGGACAAGCGCTGTCCCGACAGTCAGCCGGTCGACGTCGAGATGGCGCTTCGCGTCCTCGACGAACTCGGCGACGACGTCAACTGGCACGATGCGCTGGTCGAGCGGGTGATCGATTTCCTCCCGACGATCACAACACCGGAGGGCGGCATTCCGTTCGTGCTCCCCTCGGTGCGGGCGTACCCCCACGCGCCCTGGTGGGACGCCGACGACAACCCGCCGGCCTCGCCCAATCCAACCGCGGCGATCGTTGGGCTGTTGCACAAGCACGAGGTTCGGCATCCCTGGATCGATCGGGCAACCGAATACTGCTGGCGCGCGATTTCCGAGGGGGCGACCGAGGAAGTTCACGAGCTCGCGGCGATCCTGACCTTTCTGGAGAACGCGCCGGATCGGCCGGGGGCCGAGCGCGAGTTTGAGCGGATCGCCGAGCGGATCTTCGCCGCCAAACTGGTCGAACTCGATCCGGAGGCGACCGGCTACGTCAAAAAGCCGCTCGACTGGGCGCCCACGCCGGAGAGTTGGTGCCGGCACCTTTTCGATGACCGGGTGATCGCCGCTCACCTCGACGCGCTGGCCGCCAACCAGCAACCCGACGGTGGCTGGACCATCTCCTGGCCGCCGGTCAGTCCGCTCGTCGAGCTCGAATGGCGCGGCTCGGTCACCGTCGACGCGCTAAAGACGTTGCGCGCCTACGGGCGCGGCTAAGAGCGTTAGAACGCACGTCCGCATGGTTTGGCCGTTCCGAAAGACGGCGAGCTTCTGCCGGGCCGGTTCTCCTTCTGGATTCTGCTCCAGGTCGAGGTTGCCCTTTTCATCCTCCCTGTGCTACCGTGACACCAATCAGCGCGCCGAGAAATGAGTGGAATGAGTGAGCAAATCTCCGTACCGACCGATCACAAGGCTCGGGTTCAAGAGCAGTTCGGGGGCAGCGCCGAGCGGTACGTCGCCTCGGCGGGGCACGCCGCGGGTGACGATCTGGATCAGGTGGTAGCCTGGGCCGAGGGCGGTCCGGACCGGGTCGCCCTGGACGTCGCGACCGGAGGCGGACACACCGCTCTGGCCCTCGCGCCGCTCTACGGACGGGTGATCGCGAGCGACCTGACCGAGCGCATGCTGGCCGCTGCCGAGGCGTTCGCTCGTGAGCGTGGGGCGACCAACCTGGAGTTTCAGCCGGCCGACGCCGAGAACATGCCGTTTCCGGACGCCGCGTTCGACCTCGTCTCCTGCCGCATCGCACCCCACCACTTCGCGCGCCCCGCCGATTTCGTTCGGGAAGTCGCCCGGGTTCTGCGTCCGGGTGGCCTCTTTCTGCTCGTCGACAGCGTCGTACCGGAAGATCCCGCGCTCGGCGACTTTCTGAACCGCGCCGAAAAGCTGCGCGATTCCACCCACGTTCGCTCGCTGACCCGGGCGGAGTGGCGCGGGCTGGTCGAGGCGGCCGGTTTGACCGTCGAAGCGGAGGCGGTTGTCCGCAAGACCCACGCCTTTGCCCTCTGGCTGGAACGGGCTCGGACCCCCGAGGCGGCGGGACGAGAAGTCACCGCGATGTTCCGCGACGCGCCGGCCGAGATCAAAGCCGTCTACGACATTGCCGTCGGTCCGGCCGGCGACGTTCTGTCGTACACCGACTACAAACTCGCGCTCAAGGCGCGCAAAGGTGGCTGACCGCGATCCGAGCGCGACCTACCTTCTGTCGCGGCGAAGACCGAGGTGAGACGATGAGTCCGGCTGAACTGGAGATCGATTACCACCCCGCGCCGCCCCGGAGCCTCGCTCATCCCATCGCCATCGTCGGGGCCGGCGGTATCGTCCAGTATGCCCACCTGCCGGCCTACCAGTCGGCGGGCTTCAACGTCGTCGGCATTTTCGACCAGGACCTGGCAAAGGCGGAGCGGGTTGCCGCCGCGCACGGACTGCCTCGGGTCTACCGTTCCCTGAACGAGCTCCTCGACGACGCGCGGGTAGAGATTGTCGACGTCGCGGTGTATCCGGACGGTCAACCCGCGGTCGTCGAGGAAGTCACCGCGGCGGGTCGCCATCTCCTCTGCCAGAAGCCGCTCGCCGCGGAGTACGCGGCGGCCCGGCGCTCGGTCGAGCTGGCGCGGCGAGCCGGAGTGAAACTGGCGGTGAATCAGCAAATGCGCTGGGACGCCGGCATCCGCTACACCCGGCGGCTGATCGAGCGCGGGTATCTGGGCGCGCTCAGCTATGGCTCGGTCCAGGTTCACGTCCTGACCCCCTGGCACCTGTGGCCCTGGATCTACCAGGGCAGCCGTCTCGAAGTGATGTTTCACAGCATCCACTATTTCGATAGCCTGCGCTATTTGCTCGGGGATCCGGTTCGGGTGTATTCCAGCGGCGCGCGCTCGCCGGGCGAAACGACCCCTGGCGAAACGAAGACGATCACCGTCTTCGAGTACGACGGCACCCTCCAGGCGCTCGTCGACGACAACCACGGCGTCTGGCAGGACGAGCAGTACGCCCGTTTTCGCTTCGAGGGCTCCGATGGGTTGGTGCAGGGGACGATTGGTCTGCTCTACGACTATCCCCGAGGTCGGCCGGACACCCTCGAGTTCTTTTCGCGGCGACTCGCATCGAGCGACTGGTTCCGGCCTCGGTTGGACTCGCTCTGGATTCCCGACGCTTTCGTCGGACCGATGGCGTCCTTGATCCGCGCCATCGAGGATGGCGGCGAACCGGAGACGAGCGGCGAGGACAACTTGAAGACGCTCCAGTGTGTCTTCGCGGCCTACCGCTCCATGGCCGAGAAGCGCGCGGTTGCCCTGAGTGAGATCTCTTGACGTGGGGTTGGGAATTGGGGGGTGGGACGGACCCACTTCTGACTCCTGGATTCTGGATTCTGGACTCTGCGTTAGCATAACTGGCGCTTGGGAGAGAAGAAGATGCCGCCACTGAATCTCATCATGCGCGAGTTTGTCGGCTTCGAGCGCGCGCTCGCGAAGCAGTCCGCCGCGTACGCCGAGAAGCGGCCGGATTTCTCTCTGGAGATTCGCGGCCTGGACGTCCCGTCGCTCTATGAGGAGATGGTCGGCGCGCGAGGCTGCTTTGCCGACAACCACGACCTCTTTCTCGCGGTGACCGACTGGCTTCCGGAGTTGATTGGGAGTGGCGCAATCGCGCCACTCGACGCGTACCTCGCGGCAGACCCGCCCGCGGACTGGCCGGACGGCTGGGCCGACAGCATCCGGCGTCTTCAGCGCGACGAGGCAGGGCACGTCTACGGCATGGCCTACCACGATGGGCCGGAAGTCTTGATGTACCGAACCGATCTCTTTGGCGACCCAACCGAGCAGGCGCGCTTCGAGCGCGCGTATCACCGCCGGTTGGCTCCTCCCCGGACCTGGAGCGAGTTCCGGGACATTGCTCGCTTCTTCACCCGTCCCGACGAGGATCTGTACGGCTGCGTCGTCGCGGCGAAGCCGGACGGTCACAACGACGTCTACGACTTCATGATTCACCTGGCCAGTCGGGGCGGCGTGCTGTTCGACGAAAAGTGGCGTCCCGGTTTCGCCAGCCCAGTCGGGCAGGCTGCCCTGCGGTTCTACCTCGACCTGATTCACCGCGACCGGGTGACCCAGCCGAAGCCGTGGGAGTATGAAAGCGTTGCCTCCGGCGACTTTTACGCCAGCGGGCGCGCGGCGATGATGTGGAACTGGTGCGGTTTCCAGGCGGTCGCGGACCTCCCGGCCCTCTCGCGCATTCCCGGTCGAACTCGAGCGACGATGCTCCCGGCGGGCGATGGTCCGACCGGCCGCGCGGTGTCGCTCAACGTCTACTGGTGTCTGACGATTCCGGTCGGCGCCCGGCGCAAGGATGAGGCGTGGCGATTTCTCAAGCACCTGGCCACGCCGGAGATGGACCGGATCACGACGTTGGAAGGTGGCAACGGCTGTCGGCTCTCCACCTGGCGGGATCCGGAGGTTCGTCGACAGTTTCAGTACTACGAGGTTATCGAGGATGTCCACCACCAGGTCATCAGTCCCCCGCGCATCCCGGCCTATCCGGCGATCAACGAGGTCTTGAATGGCATGATGGCGGACGCGGTGGCGGGATCTAAAGACGCGCCGACGGCTTTGCGCGATGCCGCGGCGGAGATCGAAGCTCTGCTCGCGGACCGGGGATATTACCAGTAACCTCGCGCGACTGAATCCGGGGTATCCCCTGACCCCCAATCCCTGCTCCCCGACCCCCGCGTCACGACAGCGTGACTTTCAGACGGTAGCCGACACCGGGCTCGGTCTGAATGAGTTGCGGGCCGAGCTTCTTGCGCAGCGCGGTGATGACCGGGCGGAGGTAATGGGTCTCGGAATGGTAGTCGGGACCCCAGACCCGCTCGAGCAGGGTTTGGTGAGTGAGAACCCGCCCGGCTTCCAGCACCAGTTGTTTCAGGAGTTCGTACTCGATGGGCGTTAAGTGCACTTCCTGACCATTTACCGTGACCAGCCGCTTCGCCACGTCGACGGTGACCGGTCCAAAGTCCAGCGGCCCATCCGGAGACGATCGGACGAGGCGGCGTAGCGCGACCCGAATCCGCGCGTTAAGTTCCGGCATCCCAAACGGTTTCGTCAGATAGTCGTCGGCGCCGGCCTCCAGCGCGCGTACTTTGTCACCCTCTTCACCCATGACCGATAGCACGATGATCGGCACGGTCGACCAGGTGCGCAGGTGCTCGATCACGCTGAGCCCGCCCATTTTCGGCATGGCGAGGTCCAGCAAGACCACGTCCGGTCGCCAGCGCTCGACCTGACGGATGGCCTCCACTCCGTCCGCGGCGACTTCCACGTCGTAGGACAGGGTTTCCAGGCCGCGGCGAACCGTCGCCCGCACGCTGATTTCGTCGTCGACGAGCAGAATCCGTGGTTTCGTTCCGTTCATGTCGCGGTAGTCGTTCACCTCACGCAAAATCAGGAAAGATCTGTGGCGATGCCCCCATACCACTCCGCGCCGGAATTGGAGAAGTCGCGGGACATCCCCGAGATCCCGCCCGGACGGGACACTTCGTCGGTTACCGCCGAAGGCCAACAACGGTACAGGTTTCTCGCGGCCCGGCCGGCACCGCCGGTGACGGCAGGGTAAAGCGAAACGCGACACCCGATCGGCCGACGTTCTCGGCCCAGATCTGCCCGTGATGGGCTTCGACGATCCCCCGGACGATCGCGAGCCCCAAACCGGTCCCCCCGGGGGCGGTGCTCACACGGTGGAACTTTTCAAATACCCGGTCGAGTTCATCCGGTGGCACGCTACTCCCTTCGTTGAAGACCGACACGCGAAGTTGTTCCCGCGATACGTTTGCCGAGATCACGATCCGCGCGCCTTCCGGGCTGTAGCGCGCGGCGTTGTCCAGCAGGTTCGTCAGAACCTGGCTGATCATCACGAAATCCATCGGCGACTCCGGAATCTCGTCGGCGATCTCGACGTTCACCGGGTGCTCGCGGACGACCGGTTCCATGCGGTCCAGAACGTCGGCCACGACGTCGGCGATCGAAACCCACTCGATCCGCGGTTGCAAAGCGCCGGCCTCCAGTCGCGACATGTCGAGGAGGTTGCCGACGAGCCGGGTCAGGCGGTCGGTTTCTCGGTTAATCGCCTCGGCCAGTTCCTGTCGGACCGGTGCCTCGTCGGTCGCTGACCCGTGAAGGAGGGTCGTCGCCGAGGCCTTGATCGCGGTAAGTGGGGTCTTCAACTCGTGGGAGACCGACGATACCAGGGCCGACTTCAAACGGTCGCTCTCTTCAAGGGCCCGCGCCCGGGCTCGTTGGTCGGCGAGACGGTCGCGCTGTACCGCGGTGGCGAGTTGGTTGGAAAATGCCTGGAGGAAGCGAGCTTCCTCGCCGCTGAGGGGGTCCCCGGTCGCTTTTCCTCCGACGACCAAAACGCCTTCCACCTGGTCCTCGATCGAGAGGGGAATGTAGACCTCGACGAGCGCGCCTCCCTCGGGGGAACTGGCCTGACCGGCCTCGATGTCCAACTCGCTCACGATCCGGACATTGTTCGGAATCTGTTGCCAGACCCCGATCTGCCGCGCCTCCTCGACGACGCGCTGGCGGAGGTAGCGCGCGTCGAAGGCTTGCACGGGCGTTCCGAATTGCGCGACGGCGTCCAGCTTCGAGCCGTTCCGGACGAAGAGTTGACTCCAGACGAGCCCCAGGCTCTCGCAAAGGCGGCGCAAAGCCAACGCGTACACCTCGGCGACATCGGATCGCGAAAGCGCCGCCTGACTGACCTCGTAGAGGAGTTCGGTCTGAGTCTGGTGACGTCGAGCTTCGGTGACCCGGCGGCGGACCACCGCCAGGAGTTGACCGGTGGCGATCGAGGTGACCAACAGGGTGACCAGGGCGACGTACTCGCTGGGGTCGTCCACCGTGAGGGTGTAGAACGGTGTGATGAAAAACCAGTCGTACCCCAGGAACGCCAGCAAGGACGCCAGGACTGCCGGATAGAGCCCGCGCCGCGCCGCGAGGACGGCGATCCCGATGACATAAAGATCGGAGATATTGCTCACGTGGCTGAAGGTGTTGACGAAGCGAATGGTCAGCGTGACCGCGACGACGACGACGAGGGCCAGCAGCGAGTCGACCAGGATCGGCCGCGCCGACAAACGGTGCCCGCGTAGCCAGCGATTGCCGCGACTCCAGAGACTTCTCATTGGGGAGCAGCTCGCTGAATGCGGGCTCTCCGCCGTTCGGCCAGAAGCGCGCCCCGCCGAACCAGGTCCGACGCCTGGTCGCTCGGTGGCAGGCACACCATAACGGTTTCCTGGCGGTACGACGATTCTCTCATCCAGTTGCTCCGACCACCTGACCGGACACGTCAAGTATTATACACCAAGCGTCGGCCGAGTAAATCGGTGCCCGGAGGCGACGTCGGCGCGGCTTCGCCCTCAGCGTTCCGCGACGACGTGCACGTCCGCGCCGCGTGATTGTCGAAGAAGTTTCCAGACAATCGATCCGCGAAGCACTTCGTGGAGTCGCCCGTGACTCGAGTGCCCGATGACGATGCTGCCGACGTTCTTCTCATTGGCGATGTGCGTCAACAGGTCGGCGACGTCAGTGCCGCGAACGCGCATCACCTCGGCCCCCACGTCCTCGGCCAGCCGCAAGTTTTCTTCGAGTAGCCGTCGCTCTTCGGGAGTTGCTCGCGCCCAGGCGGGGGTCTCCACGAACACGGCGATCAAATCGGATTTCAAGCGATCGGCCATGCGCCAGCCGCGGCGAATAAGCTGCTGCGCTTGCGGCTTCGCGTTGACGCAAACCATGACCCGCTCGCCGGTTGGCCAGGCCTCCTCGATGTGGTGCTGGCGCATGTACTGCTCCAGGTCCTTCTCAACCGAGGTAGCAACCTTGCGCAGCGCCAGTTCCCGCAGTGCCGCGAGATTCCCTTCGCGGAAGAATTGCCGAAGGGCCTGCTCGGCCTGCTGGCTCGGGTAGACATTGCCGTGCTCCATCCGTTGGCGCAGGGCGTGTGGGGACATGTCGACGAGTTCGATCTCGTCGGCTTCGTCGATGATCCGATCGGGAATCCGCTCGCGCACCAGAATCCCGGTGATCGTTTCGACGATGTCGGCGACGCTCTCCAGGTGCTGGATGTTCACCGTGCTAATCACGGTGATGCCGCTGTCGAGCAGTTCCTCCACGTCTTCCCAACGCTTCAGATGCTTTGAGCCGGGAGCGTTGGTGTGGGCAAGTTCGTCGACCAGAGCGACCGCGGGATGGCGGCGGATGACCGCCTCGGTATCCATCTCCTCGACGTCGACGCCCTTGTAGGAGATCAGCTTGCGGGGAATGACCTCCAGATCCCCGATGGCCTCGATCGTCTTTGACCGCCCATAGGTCTCGACGAGGCCGATGGCGACGTCGGTGCCGCGATCCTTGCGGCGATGCAACTCCTGGAGGGCGGCGAACGTCTTGCCAACCCCGGGCGCCATGCCCAGGAAGATCCGGAGCCGGCCACGTGCTCCCGCGCCGGCCTGACGCCGCACCCGTTCGAGCATCTCCTCAGCGGTGGGCCGATGATCGTCGTCGCGAGTACCACGATAGTCCGCGAGGCGCTGATTGTCGTCGCTCATGGCGCAGCAATCACGATCCGTGCTCCGTCCGGGCACCAGCTAGTCGATGATCCATCGCGAGGTTCAACTCTAGCACGTTCACGCGTGGCTCGCCAAAGATTCCCAAGGTTCGCCCCTGAATGTGCTGTTCGATCAGCGCGCGCACCTGGCCCTCCGGCAACCCGCGCGCCCGGGCAACCCGCGCTGCCTGGAGGAAGGCGTTCGCCGGACTGATCTCCGGATCCAGTCCGGAGGCCGAGGCCGTTACCGCGTCGACCGGCACCGGCGCGTTCGGCGCCAGGCCATTTTCCTTGCGATACGCCATGGCGCGGGCCTGTACCGCCTGGATCAACTTCTGGTTCGTCGGACCCAGGTTCGAGCCCCCGGAACTGGTGGGGTCGTAGCCGGAACTGCCCGCCGCCGAGGGACGAGGATGGAAGTAGCGCGGGCTGGAGAAATTCTGGCCGATCAGGGCTGAGCCAATGACCGTGCCGGACTGATTCAAGACGAGGCTACCATTTGCTTGCCCGGGAAAGACTACCTGGGCGACGCCGGTTATTGCCAACGGATAGAGGACACCGGTGAGCAGGGTCAGCACGACAACTAAGACGACTGCCGCGCGGGTTTGCCGTAGGACGTCCATCGGGAATTCTCCTCGCTCACGCCAATCCGAGGGCCCGAACGATCAGGTCGATGGCCTTGATTCCGATAAACGGGGCGATGAGCCCGCCGACCCCGTAGATCAGCAGGTTGCGCCGCAGGAGTTCGGCGGCGGGCGCCGGCCGGTACCCCACGCCCTTGAGGGCCAGCGGGACCAGCGCGATGATGATCAGAGCGTTGAAGATGACAGCCGACAGAATGGCGCTTTGCGGGCTGCCGAGACCCATGACGTTGAGCGCTTCCAACTCCGGATAGGTCGCGACGAAGGCAGCCGGCAGGATCGCGAAGTACTTCGCCACGTCGTTGGCGATCGAAAACGTCGTGATCGCGCCGCGGGTGATCAGCAGCTGCTTACCAATCGCGACGACTTCGATGAGCTTTGTCGGGTTCGAGTCGAGGTCCACCATATTCGCGGCTTCCTTGGCCGCCGCGGTGCCCGAGTTCATCGCCAGGCCGACGTTGGCCTGGGCGAGGGCCGGCGCGTCGTTGGTGCCGTCGCCACTCATGGCGACCATGTGCCCCCGGGCTTGCTCTTCCCGAATGATCCGGATCTTGTCCTCTGGCTTGGCCTGCGCGACAAAGTCGTCGACCCCGGCTTCCTCGGCGATTGTCTTCGCGGTCAGGGGGTTGTCGCCGGTGATCATGATCGTGCGAATGCCCATGCGGCGAAACTCCTCGAACCGCTGGCGCATGCCGGGCTTGACGATGTCTTTCAAGTACACGATGCCGACGACGCGGTTGTCGCGCAGGAGGGCGAGCGGCGTGCCGCCGGCCCGCGCGATCTCTCCGGCGAGCCGGTCCAGGTCGGGCGGGCAGGCGGCGCCGGTCGCCTTAACGATCGCGTCGATCGCCCCCTTGAGGTACCGATGGCCAGGCACGACGACGCCGCTCACCCGGGTCTCGGCGCTGAACGGTACGACTTTGGCGTCGGGGCCTAACTCCTGGTCTCGGGGAGCGCCGCGTTCCTCGGCCAGCGCGAGGATACTCCGCCCCTCCGGCGTTTCGTCGCCCAGGCTAGAAACCCGCGCGGTGCTCAGCGCTTCGGCCTCGGACGCGCCGTTCAACGGGGTGATGTCGGCTGCCAGGCGGTTGCCGTAGGTGATCGTACCGGTCTTGTCGAGTAGCAGGGTGTCCACGTCGCCAGCCGCCTCCACGGCGCGGCCGGACGTCGCCAGGACGTTGAATCGGGTCACCCGATCCATGCCGGCGATCCCGATCGCCGAAAGCAACCCCCCAATCGTCGTGGGGATCAGACACACCAGGAGCGCGATCAGCACGACGGGAGACACCGGGCCCCCGGCATACATCGCGAATGGCTGTAGCGTAACGACGGCGAGGAGGAACACGATCGTCAGTCCGGCGAGGAGGATCGAGAGGGCGATTTCATTCGGCGTCTTCTGGCGCACCGCTCCCTCGATCAGGGCGATCATGCGGTCCAGGAAGGTGTGGCCGGGGTCCGCGCTGATCTGGATCTTCAGCCAGTCGCTGGTGACCTGAGTGCCGCCGGTGACGCTCGACCGCACGTCGGTACCGGGTTCCTTGAGAACCGGCGCCGATTCGCCGGTGATCGCCGCCTCGTTGACGTAAGCGACGCCGGCGACGACTTCGCCATCGCCCGGGATCATTTCGCCCTCGTTCACCAGGACCAGGTCGCCCTTGCGCAAGCGTGACGACGGGACGGTCTCTTCGCGCCCGTCGACGAGTAGTCGCGCCGGAGTGTCCCGGCGAGTCGTGCGGAGCGTCGCCGCTTGCGCCTTGCCGCGGGCCTCGGCCATCGCTTCGGCGAAGTTGGCGAAGAGCACCGTGAACCAGAGCCAGAGGGTGATCTGGAGGGTGAACCCCAGACTGCCACTTCCGGTAATCAGGTCTTGAAGCGTCACAATTGTCGTCAGAACCGCGCCGACTTCGACGACAAACATGACCGGATTGCGCGCCATCAGCCGTGGATTGAGTTTCAGAAAAGCCTCGCGAGTCGCGGTCGACACGAGCGGACCGGTCCACGCCGACGCTCCGGTTCGCCGGCCGGCGACCAGTTCCTTCATCGCGGAGGTCTCGGGGGTTCGCGCGGTCGGGGGTTGCAGACCGCGACTGGGAACCGCGTCGCGAGCGTGAATGGCTCGGGGAGCAGGATTGCTGTCGTTCGGCGTCTGGGAATCTTCGTTCATGTTCCGTCCCGGATCGTCAGAAGGTTCTTCCCGCCACGAGCAGCAAGTGCTCGACGATTGGTCCGAGCGCCAGCGCCGGGAAGAAGGTCAGGGCACCGACGATGAGCACCGTTCCGACCAGCAACCCGACGAACAGCCCGCCGTCGGTGGGGAAGGTTCCCAGGCTCGACGGCACGCGTTGTTTGCGCGCCATGGCGCCGGCGATTGCCAGAATTGGCACGATCATCAAAAAGCGTCCGATCAACATGGCTACCGCGCCAGCAACGTTATAGAAAGGCGTGTTGCCGTTCAGTCCGGCGAAGGCCGAACCGTTGTTGCCGGTCATGGACGTGAACGCGTAGAGGATCTCGGTAAAGCCGTGGGGGCCGGGATTGCCGATGCTGCTGGTTCCGGCGGTGGTCACGCTCGCCACGCCGGTAAAGAGGAGGGTATCCGCGGCGAGGACGAGGATCGCCAGCATGGCCATCTTCATCTCGTACGACTGGATCTTTTTCCCCAGGTACTCCGGTGTCCGGCCAACCATCAGCCCGGCGATGAAGACCGCCAGAATCGCGAACACGAGCATGCCGTAGAGACCCGCGCCCACGCCGCCGAAGATCACTTCGCCAGTTTGCATATTGAACAAGGGAACCATGCCGGTCAGGGGCATGAGGCTATCGTGCATGTTGTTGACCGCGCCGCACGACGCGGCGGTGGTGACGACAGTGAAGAGGATCGACGAGGCTATGCCGAAGCGGGTTTCCTTCCCCTCGAAGTTGCCGCCCGCCTGGATGGCCGAGGGCGTCTGGTCGACGCCGAGCCGGGTCAGGAGCGGGTTTCCGACTTGTTCGGCCGGGAGAGCGATGGCGACGCCGGCCACGAAGAGGATGGCCATGGCCGCCCAGATCGCCCACCCGTTCCGGGGGTTGCCGGTCATCCGCCCGAAGGTGTAGGTCAGCCCGGAGGGGATGGCGAAGATCGCCACGACCTCCAGAAAGTTCGTGAGGGGCGTTGGGTTCTCGAACGGATGGGCGGAGTTGGCGTTGAAAAAGCCGCCGCCGTTCGTCCCGAGCTCTTTGATGATCTCCTGGCTGGCCACCGGTCCCCGGGTGATCGTTTGCTTCGCTCCTTCGAGGGTTGTCGCCGCGACGTTGGGGCCGAGGGTTTGGGGCATCCCCAACCCGACGAAGACGAGCGCGCCGACGATGCAGACCGGCAGGAGAACGTAGAGAATGCAGCGCACCGTGTCGACCCAGAAGTTGCCGATGCGCTCGGCGGAACGCCGGGTCAGGCCGCGGGTCAGCGCCACCGCGATGACGATGCCGGTGGCCGCCGAGGTGAAGTTGTGGACCGCCAGCCCGGCCATCTGGGTGAAGTAACTCATCGTCGCTTCGCCGTAGTAGTTCTGCCAGTTGGTATTCGTCGTGAAACTGGCCGCGGTGTTGAAGGCGAGAGCGGCAGCCACCGGCCGGTTGCCGTTGGGGTTAAAGGGCAGCGCGCCCTGCAGTCGCTCGATGGCGTAGGTGAGCAGCAATCCCGCCAGGCTAAACAGCAGCATCCCGGCGGCATACGCTGCCCAGCCCTGCTCCACTTCCGGATCGACCCCACAGAGGCGATAGATCGTGCCTTCCAGGGGTCGGAGGACCGGACGGAGTAACGTCCGATCGCCGTTGAAGACCCCGGTCAGGTAGAGCCCTACCGGCTTAGCAAGAAGAAGGGTAATCGCCAGGAAGAGGACGATCTCCAGGATTCCCGGAAGCGTCATCGGTATTGCCTACTGATATGCCGAATCCGTGACCGCGATCGGAAGGCCGCGGCTACCGCGAGCCCAGAAAGGCTAGTGAAGTCGCGCCTGGTCTCCGGACTCCTGTCTCCTATCTCTGGACTCCTCGCTCAAAATCGCTCCGGGCGGATCAGAGCGTATACCAGATAGATCAGGAGTAAGAACGCGACCACTCCACCGAGCAGATCTTGCAATGCCACCTGGCAACCTCAACTCTTGCCTCAGATCCAGCGCTCGCACGCGACGACGTAGCCGAGGCAGAGCGCGAAAAACCCGATGCTTGCCAGCACGAACAGAACGTCGTCCAGATGCCTGTCCTCACGGTCGATTGTCGGTCAGGTTATTCGTTGTCCTACCAAGCATGCGCGCTACCGCACGAACAGTGCCCACGACAATCGGGCAGTCCGGTCCCCAGTCGCAATCTGAGAAGGCTAGTCGCCCAGACACCACGGCGCACCACCGCGAGTCCTAACAAATTCCTAGCAACGCGGATCCGGCCCGCGAATACTTCGCCAATGCGGCCGCCTTAGTATTGAGCAGTAATGACTAACCGTGAGAACACAACGAGGTCGGACGATGGGTATGGCATTTCTTCTCCTGGTGGTTCTTTTCACCCTGAGCTATCTGACGTACGCCTTGATTTGGCCGGAGAAGTTCTGAGATGGCGATCGATATTCTGCAAATTGGGATCGTTCTCGTTCTGATCGTGCTCTTCGCCATTCCAATCGGGCGCTACATGGCCGCGGTCTTTACGAAAAAGCGGACTTTCCTGGATCCCATCCTGGACCCGGTCGACAACGCGATTTACCGACTGAGCGGAGTCAACCCCGCCGGCCAGCGCTGGCCGGCCTACGTCGTGGCGATGCTGCTCACGAACCTGGTGATGCTGATCGTCCAATTCCTGATCCTGGAAACCCAGCAGTTTCTCCCGCTCAACCCGGATGGGATGGGGGCCGTCAATCCGTTTCTGGCCTTCAACACCGCGGTGAGTTTCATCACCAACACCAACTGGCAGAACTACGGCGGCGAAAACACGCTCTCGTACTTTTCCCAGATGTTCGCGATCATCTGGCCGCAGTTCACCTCGGCGGCGACCGGGCTCGCCTGTGGAATCGCGTTCATCCGTGGTCTCGGGGGAAGCCCGGATCTGGGAAACTTCTACGTCGATCTGACTCGCTCGATCACCCGGATCCTCTTGCCGCTCTCGCTGGTCGCCGGAATCGTCATGGTCGGCCTGGGTTCGCCCCAGACCTTCGCCGGGGCGTTGACGGTCAACACCCTCAACGGACCGCTCGCGCCGCCCGCGGCGACCCCGGCCCCGAACGTGACGCCCACCCCAACGCCGACGCCGTCCGAAACGGCGCAGGGGCAGCAAACGATTACTCGCGGCCTGGTGGCTTCGCTGGAAAGCATCAAGCACTTCGGGACGAACGGTGGTGGCTGGTTTAACGCCAACTCCGCCCATCCCTTCGAGAATCCGTCCGCGCTCACCAACGTCCTCGAGATCCTGATGATGGCGCTGATCCCGACCGGGCTGATCATCACCCTGGGGATCATGCTCAATCGGCGAAAGCAAGCCTGGACGTTCTTCGCGGTGATGGCCGCTTTCTTCCTAGTCTTTCTGGTCATCACCTACGCGGCCGAGACCAGTGGAAATCCCCTGCTCAACGCGATTGGTCTCAACCCGGCCCAGGGGAATATGGAGGGAAAGGAAGTTCGCTTCGGCCAGGCCCAAACCGCGCTCTTCGTAACGGCGACCACTGCCTTTACCACCGGCTCGGTGGACGCGATGCACGATAGCCTCACCCCGATGGGTGGGTTCGTCGCACTGAGTCAGATGATGCTGAACATGGTCTTCGGCGGGAAGGGCGTCGGCTTCATCAACCTGATCATCTTCGCGATCCTGGGGGTGTTCCTCACCGGCCTGATGGTGGGCCGGACGCCGGAGTTCCTGGGGAAGAAGATCGAAGTCCACGAGGTCAAACTCGCCTCGATCGCTTTTCTGATGCACCCACTCCTGATCCTGGCCTTCATGGCGATTACCGTAGCGTTGAAGATCAATCTCGATTCTATCCCGAACCCGAACCCGCACGGCTTCAGCGAACTCATGTACATGTACACCTCGCAAGCCGCGAACAACGGTTCGGCCTTCGCCGGGTTCAATGGCAACACGCCCTGGTTCAATATCAGCGGTGCGATTGTCATGCTCCTTGGCCGCTACGTTTCGATCGTTCTGATGCTCGCGCTGGCCGGATCTCTGGCCGCGAAGAAGCCGGTGCCGGCGACCGTGGGAACGATGCAAACCGATGGCGGGCTCTTCGGGGGAGTTCTCGCCGGTACGGTACTGATTCTCGGGGCCCTGACCTTCTTCCCGGTTCTCGCCCTCGGCCCGATTGCCGAGCAACTCGCCATGCTGGTCGGAAAGGCATTCTGAGATGCACGAACCTAAGAAGCGCAACCGCACCTTCAATCGGGCGATCCTGGTGCCCGCCCTCGCGCAGGCCGTCGGGAAGATGGATCCCCGTTGGATGGTTCGCAATCCGGTCATGTTCGTGGTCGAGATTGGCGCGGTCTTGACCCTGCTGCTGACGATCTCGCCGACGATCTTTGGGGGCGCCGCGGCCAGCCGCGCCTACAACCTCGTCGTGACGATCATTCTGGTTCTGACAGTCCTCTTTGCCAACTACGCCGAGGCGGTTGCCGAGGCCCGCGGTCGGGCTCAAGCCGACACCTTGCGGCGTACCAAGCGGGATACCCCGGCCAAACGGGTAACCGCGAACGGATCGATCGAGACCGTCTCCTCGGCAGCGCTCCGGAAAGGTGACGTCGTCCTCGTCGAAGAGGGCGACATTATCCCCGGCGATGGCGACGTGATCGACGGGGTCGCCTACGTCAACGAGTCGGCGATCACCGGCGAATCGGCGCCGGTCCTGAAAGAGCCGGGCACCGATATCCGCAGTTCGGTCACCGGTGGCACCCAGATCATCAGTGATACCCTGCGGATTCGGATCTCCGCCAACCCCGGCGAGACGTTCCTGGACCGCATGATCGCCCTGGTCGAGGGGGCAAAGCGGCAGAAGACGCCGAACGAAATTGCCCTGACCGTCGTGCTGGCCGTTTTCACCTTGATCTTCCTGATCGTCTGCGTCACCCTGCTTCCCTTCGCCAACTACCTGGGCGCGCCGGTGGACGTCGCGACCTTGATCGCGCTCCTGGTCTGCCTGATTCCGACGACGATTGGCGCCTTGCTGTCGGCGATTGGGATCGCCGGCATGGATCGGGTGACCCAGTTCAACGTTCTGGCAATGTCCGGCAAGGCAGTTGAAGCGGCCGGCGACATCGACACGCTGATTCTCGACAAGACCGGCACGATTACCTACGGCAACCGCCTTGCCGAGAGGTTCATTCCGATCAACGGTCACACTGAACGCGAGGTCGCCGAGGCGGCGATGCTCTCGTCGGTGTCCGACGATACCCCGGAAGGTAAGTCAATCGTCGCGCTGGCCGAGCGCCAGGGGCTGCATCCCAACGGAGGCACCGCGAACGCGACGCTCATCCCGTTCACCGCGGAGACGCGCATGAGCGGTATCGCCACCAACGGCCACAAGATCATGAAAGGCGCGGTGGACGCGATTGGGAATCTGGTCGGCAGTTTGCCGCCGGATCTGACCAAGCACGCGAACGAGATCTCGGCTCTCGGCGGCACCCCGCTTGCCGTGGCGATCAACCAGGACGTCTATGGCCTGGTCTACCTCAAGGACACCGTCAAACCGGGTATCCGCGAGCGCTTCGCGGATCTGCGGGCGATGGGTATCCGAACGATCATGGTCACCGGCGACAACCCGCTGACTGCGAAGACAATCGCCGAGGAGGCCGGCGTCGACGACTTTGCCGCGCAGGCCAAGCCGGAAGACAAGATCCGGATCATTCGCGAAGAGCAAGCCCAGGGGCACATGGTCGCCATGACCGGCGACGGTACCAACGATGCTCCGGCTCTCGCTCAAGCCGACGTTGGGCTGGCGATGAACTCGGGGACCAGCGCGGCCAAAGAAGCCGCGAATATGGTTGATCTCGATTCGGATCCGACGAAGCTTTTGGAAGTCGTGATGATCGGCAAGCAGTTGCTGATCACCCGCGGCGCGATCACGACCTTCTCGATTGCCAACGATGTGGCGAAGTACTTCGCGATCATCCCGGCCATGTTCGTCGTGATCTTCCCGCAGTTGATCGCCCTGAACGTCATGCGGCTGGCAACGCCCCAGAGCGCGATCCTTTCCGCGCTGATCTTCAACGCGCTGATCATTCCCGCGCTGATTCCGCTGGCGATGCGCGGCGTCAGTTATCGGCCGTCGAGCGCGAGCGCCCTCCTCCGACGCAACATCGCGATTTATGGCGTCGGCGGGGTGATCGCCCCGTTCATTGGGATCAAAGCGATCGATCTTCTCGTGAGTCTGGTTGTGCATTAAGGAGGACCGCGATGCTCGCGCCACTGCGTATCTCAATCGTGCTGCTGATCCTTTGCGGGGGAGTCTATCCCGCGGTGGTCACCGTTTTTGGCCAGCTGCTGTTTCCTTACCAGGCGAACGGCAGCATCATCATGGGAAAGGACGGGAAGCCGGTCGGCTCGGCGTTGATCGGCCAGGCTTTCGATAAGCCCGGCTACTTCCAAGGCCGGCCGTCGGCGGCGGGTCCGGACGGTTACGACGCCACCGCTTCGTCTGGCACGAACCTGGGCCCAACAAACCAGGCTCTGATCAACGCGGTGCGCGCGCGTGCCGCCGCGTTGCGGAAGGAGAATCCCAGCCTCACCGTCTTACCCGCCGACTTGCTGACGAGTTCCGCCTCCGGACTCGATCCGGACATCTCGCCCGAGGCGGCGATGGCTCAGGTGCCGCGGGTAGCGAAGGCGCGTAACCTTCCGGAGGCGCAGGTGGCGGCGCTGGTGCAGAGCCACGTTACCGGGCGGGTCTTTGGCCTGTTTGGCGAACCCTACGTGAACGTGCTGAAACTGAACCTGGCGCTGGACCAGCTCGGCCAGCACTGACCGGCTCTCAAACGGTAGGACGCCGATGGGTCTGGATGGTGTGGAACTGAACGCGCGGAGTTCCGCCGCCGAGGACTGGCTCGATTGGTCACGGCCGGTCGAGCCAGTCAAGGAACGGGCGTGGCTCCGCGTCTGCCTCGGCTACGCGCCCGGAGTTGGGAAGACCTACGCCATGCTTCACGAAGGACGGCGACGAGACGAACGCGGGACTGACGTTGTCGTCGGCTGGGTGGAGACCTATGACCGTCCGAATACGATTGGGGCGATTGGCGATTTGGAGGTGATTCCGCGCCGGAAGATTTCCTACCAGGGGGTCACCATCGAAGAGATGGACGTCGACGCGATTCTTGCCCGTCGTCCCCAGGTGGTCTTGATCGACGAACTGGCCCACACCAACGCTCCGGGTTCGCCGCGGGAAAAGCGCTATCAGGACGTCCTCTTCATCCGCGACGCCGGTATCAACGTCATCACCACGTTGAACATTCAGCACCTTGAAAGTCTCAAGGACACGATTGAGAAGCTGACGGGAGTTCGGGTGCGCGAAACCCTTCCGGATTGGGTGGTGGACGACGCCGACGAGTTGGAACTGGCCGACATCTCCCCCGAAGCGCTGCAGAAGCGCATGCTGCACGGAAATATCTATCCTACGTCGCGCGCGGAAGAGGCTCTCCGGCATTTCTTTCAAAAGGGGAATCTCGCGGTGCTTCGCGAGCTCGCATTGCGGAGGGTCCTCGAGCACTCCGAGAAACACCTATCCGGAAACCTGCGCGGCGAAGCCATCCAAGAGTCCTGGCAGGTCACGGAAACCGTGCTCGTCTGCATCCCCCCGAACGAGCAGGCCCAGCAACTTGTGCGACGCGGCGCCCACCTGGCGGCTCGGCTGCGGGCTCGCTTCATCGCGCTCCACGTTCCGCGACCGACCCGCGGTTTGGACCCCAAACGCTTACGGGCGCACCAGGAAGTGCAGAACGCGCTGCAACTCGCTCGCGAGCTTGGTGCGGAAGTCGTGACGCGGGAAGGAACGAACGTCGGCGAGGTGATCGCCGGCTACGCCACCGAGGTCCACGCAACTCAGATTGTGCTCGGCGAGAGCACCCGCTCCTGGGTGCGGGAGATCTTCAAGGGATCGATTACCCGGGAGGTGCTCCGCCGGACGAACGACGTGGACATCCACATCGTCCAGCGGGTGGAGACGCGATGAAGAGCGCGGGCCGACGGCGCTATTGGCCGGTGCATTGGGGACCGGCGTGGATCCGTTCGCGTCTGCTCGATTCTCTGCTCGCCGTGGCCGTCGTGTCGGGCATCTCGATCGTTATTGGAATCGTCGATACGACCGATCACGTAAGCAACATTTCGAACCTCTACATCATCGGCACGGCCGGCTTAGCCGCCCGGCGCGGCCTCTACCCGGCCATTCTTGCCTCGGTCCTGGCTTTCCTCGTCTATGACTGGTTCTTCGTTCCGCCAGTTTACGCGCTAACCGTCAGCGAACCGAGCGAGTACGTCGCCCTGGTCACCCTTCTGGTGACGTCGGTGCTGATTGGTGAGCTGCTTGCTCGGGTCCAGCATCGCGCGACCGAGGCGCGCCGACAGCAGGCTCAGACCGAACTACTCTACGAAGTGAGCCGGGCAGCGCTTTCGAGCTCCGACGTGAAAGAGGTGTACGCGCTGGCGCTCCGTCGCCTGAGCGAGACGCTTGGCCTGAAATGGGCTCGGCTCTTCGTGCGCCGGGGCTCGCGGCTCGACGAAGTGGCTACCTACGGATCCGCGCTTCCCAACGCCGACTTCTCCCACCTTCTCCAACGGGTGGTCGAAGAGGCGCAGCCGTTGGGAGTGTGGCGACAATCCGAAAACAACGTGCGGATTGTGAGCGAGCTCAACATTGGCCTGGGCGAAGCGAGTTCACCGGAAGGAGGCATCCTCGAAGAGGTCGACGTGCCCCTGCCGATCGAGTCGCGCATCGAAGGGGTTCTGGTCGTGGGCGGTAAAGCCAGCGGCGCGCCGCTCAGCGCTGACGAAGCGCGATTTCTCCGCGCCTACGCGAACCAGCTCGCGAGCGCCGTACAGCGCGATCGGCTCGCCGACGAGCGGGCTCGGGCGCGAGCGTTGGAGGAGAGCGATCGTTTGCGATCGGCACTCATCTCGTCCGTTTCGCACGAACTCAAGACGCCGCTGACGGCGATCAAAGCCTCGGCGACGACTCTTCTGGAGGACGGACTCGACGACCGCCCGGCCCGCCGGGATTTGGCGGAATCGATCAACCGAGAAACCGATCGGCTTACCAGATTAGTCAGTAACCTGCTCGACATGTCCCGACTGGAGGCCGGCGTCCTCCAGCCCCAGGTCGAGTGGGTTTCGATCGCCGACGTCATCGCCGACGTGCTGGACCGCATGGAGCCGGTCCTTGGCGGGCATCCGGTAACGGTGCGGGTACCCGAAGGGGTTGCGGAGACTCCGCTGGACTTTGTTCTCATCAGTCAGGTCCTGACGAACCTGCTGGATAACGCCGCGCGCTATTCGTCCGAAAAAGCAGCGATTTCGATCTCCGCCGAGGTGGTGCGCGAGCAGTTGCGGGTCACGGTCTTTAACGAGGGCAATCGCATTCCCCCGCGGGATCTGGAGCGATTATTCGACAAGTTCCATCGGCTGAGCACCGCGCCAGGAGGGACCGGTCTGGGTCTGGCCATCGCCCGCGGAATCGTCGAGGCCCACGGTGGGCGAATCTGGGCCGAAAATGTCGGCCGACGTGGTATCGCCTTCACCCTGACCCTGCCTTCGCCACCGCGCCCCGACCCGGGTGCCGTCAGCAGCCAACCGCAGGAGAGACTCGATCGGGAACGGCTTCGGTAGGTAGGCGAACGGCCGAAATTCGTCCAGCCGACACCGACTGACCGGTCCGGCCGACAACACGACCGTACGAATAGTCACCTCGCGTCGTCGCAGTTCGCGCAGGACGTCCCAGCCGCTGCGATCGGGCAGGTTGAGGTCGAGGATCAGGAGGTCCGGACACGCTTCGCTGATTGCCTTGAGGGCGGCCTCGACGGTTTGGGTCTCTCGGACGTGGTAGCCTCGACGGACCAGGTTCTGGGCGATCACTCGCCTCAGCAGTGCCTCGTCGTCGACGACCAGGATGCCCCCCATTGTACACTTCTCCGACGTCAGCATTCGCGGTACCTCGTCAAGACGAACCGTGGCGCGAGCGTACTGTTTCCCGTCTCTTGCTGATACTAGAGGACGCGGATTAGTAAAGGGTTTCGAGCCGGCCTGACCCCCGTTAGGAATTCGCTAGAAGTATTCCGAACCGCGGATATCGCGCGAAGCCGCTGGTACGAACGATGGGCGATCTACCGGGAGAGACACAAGACCAGAATCCAGAATCCTTCCTACGTCAGGACAGGTACAGGAGCCAGGAGCCAGGAGGGAATCTGGCGCTGGGCAAAGGCTCCCGCGACATCGCTGGGCCAATCCCTTGTACAAGCTGCTGTAGGCCTGACCACTGCCACCCCATTGGGTTAAAATTCAGGAACGGCTACCGGTTATTCGTGTGGCATTGAGGCGCGCGCGGGACAATGTCCCTTGGCTTCAGGTTTCGCGCGCGTTGGCCCACTTTTCCGAGGGAAGGATCACGCGAGAAGTCTGCGCCAAGGTCAGTGGTTACCCTCTCAGAATCCTGGTAAATCGGAGGTCTCAGATGTACCAGCGGATCCTGGTCGCGGTCGATGGTAGTCCGACGTCGAAGCGCGCCTTGGCCGAAGCGTGCCATCTCGCGAGCGACCAACACGCCCAATTGCGGATCGTTCACGTGATCGACGATCCCTATTCCTATTACGCGGGCGACGGGTTTAGCCCGGACACCATCGCCACCGTTGAAAACGCCTGGCGACAATCCGGCCAGAAGATTCTCGACAGCGCGGCGGATCTGGCCCGCCAGAACGGTGTGCAGCCCGAGACCGCGCTGCTCGAACGGGGAGACCGAACGAGTGTCGTGATCGTCGACGACGCGAAGCAGTGGCAGGCCGATCTGTTGGTGCTCGGAACCCACGGACGCCACGGACTGGGGGAGCTTCTCCTGGGCAGCGTGGCCGAGGGAGTAGTGCGGACGTCAACGGTGCCGGTGTTGCTGCTGCACGGCCAGTAGCGGCTCGGCTAGCCTCTCTGAATCCACTCATCCGGTAGGCGAAAGTGCCAGAGCGCTTCGTTCGTGCGGCGCTGGTCGCGAACGCAAATCTGGTAGAGGCGGGCGTTCGCGATGGCCAGTGCGCCGAGGTTCGCCAGCGCGCTCAGCAACTCGCTCTCCGCGGCGCTGAAGGTGTGCTCGCGATCGGTGTAGGCGCGCAAGACTCCGATTGGCTCGCCGCGGGCGATCAAGGGGACGAAGATCGCCGAGACGATCCCCTCTTGTCGGGCTTGCTCCGGGTACTCGAAGCGCGGATCGGTCGTGACGTCGCGAACCTGAACCGGCTGGCCGGCCAAGGCGGCGCGGTCGATCGGGCTGTGGGAAACGTCGACCGGCCCCTTGGCGAGATATTCGTGGCTGAGTCCCTCGACGGCAACCGTCTCCAGCAGACCCTTTTCGGTGACCAGACGGATTGACGCCGCCCGCAGGTGCAACGTCTCGACAACCCCTTTCACGAGTTGCCGGAGCACCGCGTCCGGATCCAGGCTCTCGCCCAGGGTAATCGCGACGCGATAGAGCGCGCGATAGTAGGTCTCTCCGGTGTTACTATCCACCGACCGTTGCCTCCGGCCCGCGTTGTGGCTCGGCGCGCTCGCGCAGCAGGTTGTTGAGGGAGGGGCGATCGAGCATAACTTCACAGGGAGCGTGGCTGAAGACGTAAGTCGTCGTCGCGCTGAACCGGGTCTCCCCGCGGCGTTCCGGAAGATCTCCCATCAGAATGATGTCGGCCCCGGTGCGAATCGCCTCTTCCACGATCGCCGGACCGGCCGCCCGCACGTGGGCAACGCTGGTCTCCAGAAGGACGCCGTAGCGTCCGGCGATTCGGCGGGCGCGCTCCAACTCCTCGGTCCCCACGCGCTCCGCGTTGGGAAGGTAGGCGTCCAGCGGCAGCGTCCATGGCACCTCGATGACGTAGTAGACCTCCATCTGGGCGTCGCGCGCCTTCGCCATCTGCGCGCCCAGGGCGACCATGCGGTCGGACAACGCGGCCCCTTGCACCGGTACGAGGATGCGGTTTGCCCGCTCGGCGTGGCGAACGGCCCGGGCAATCCGCAGGGTCGTCGGCGATTGCTCCGGCAGTCGCAACATCCAGGTGATCAGAGAGACGATCGACGTGGTAAAGATGATCGCGATAACGACACCTTCCGGCGAAACGCGCGCTGGGTCCATTAGCCGCTCCTCCGTCCGCTTCCACTCATCAGGCGCAAGCGATAGGCGCCGAGCAGGATCATCAGGAAGCCCATCGCGTCGAAACTTAACGGGGCAGCTTCGACGACTCCCCGACCGGCGATGATGATTCCCAGGATGACGAAGAGCGCGGCGGTCACCTTCCGGGCGGTGAAGATTCGCTCCCTTAGCCAAATCCTCATGCTCGCGCTCCCTTCTGGGCGACGAGCAGGCGATTTCGGCGTTCGAGATTCTCTTCGAACTCTTCTTCCATTTCCGCCTCGCCGGCGTCGCGGTAGACCGCCATTTGCTCCTTTTCCCAATCGTGGCGCACGCTTCCCAGGAGCGGCAGTCCAACGCGCTTCCGGTAGATCCAGTACAGCGCCAGTCCACTGAGGATCCAGGCCGGGCCGGCGATGCGCCCGATCGTGTGAGTGAGGATCACCATAAAGACGATCGAGCTAATGCCTAAAAAGCCGAGAACACCAACGATCGGCAGGTAGATCGGTTGGCCATTCTTGGCGCCGATCCGGAGATTCAGCGGCACCCGAAATGGCCGCGGCGTCCAGGGATCTCGAACTCGGAGGAGCAGCAGCGACACGAAGACTAGCATATAGGCGCTTGCCGCCCCGAAGGCATACATGTTCCCCAGCGTATCGTAAGCGTTCGGCGAGAGACCGGCCGCCCACAACTCGATCAGGGCAATGCCGGAGAATGTTACCAGGGTGCGGACCGGCGTGCGAAAACGCGGATGAATCTTGCCAAACCAGGCCGGGAGAGTTCGGTAGCGCGCCATCGAATAGGTGATTCGCGACGCGCCGAAGACGCCGGAATTGGCCGAGATGAGCAGCAGCGTGGCGCCCAGGCCGGCGACGTAGGGGCCGGCGACGATGCCAACAATTGGCACGTGGCTCGCCAGCCAGGCGACCGGATCCTCATTGTGCGCGGCGATGGATTGCCAGGGCAGCATGGCCAGGCCCAGGTTCGAGAAGGCCAGGGCGTAGATCAGCACGGTCAGGATCAGCGCGATCGAGGTCCGGGGCACCACCGTGGAGGGTCGCACGGTTTCCTGGGACGCCTGGCTGATCGACTCCAGACCGACGAAAGAGATAATCGCCAGGCTGGCGCCGTAGGCGAGATGGTAGGTGTCCGGCCAGGCGGTCGTCATCTGCTGGATCAGCAGGGGGCCATTGAAGGCAAAGACGAAGCCAAAGATCAGGATCGTCGTCTCCGAGACGATGTCCAGCGCGCCGAAAATCTCGTTGAACGCCGACGACTCTCGAACGCCGACGACGTTCAGGCCAGTCAGCGCCACGATCAGGATGGTTGTCAGCAAGATGAGCGAGGGCTGGATGTGGGGGAAGGAGATGCCAGCGATTTGAAGCGTGGTGCTGCCCTTCAAAAAGGGGAAAAAGTAGCTGATGTAACCGGCCGAGGCGAGCGAGAACAACGAAATGTCGATCGTAAAGTCCAGGAGCACCGCCCAGCCGGCGACGAAGCCCAGGAGGTCGCCAAGCCCGCGGAGGACGTAGAACTGCCCGCCCCCGGCGAACGGGTAGGCCGCGGCGAGTTCGGTGTAGGCCAACCCTACGCAGATGTAGACCAGACCGGCGAAGAGGAACGCGACGTTGGTGCCGCCCTGAGCGGCGGCCACGACGATGCCGAGAGCAACGTAAACATCGGCACCCACGTCGGCGTACCCCCAGGTGAACGAGCCCCAGGGACCGACCGCGCGCCGCAGATGGTGCTCGGATTCATTCCGGGGAACCTCGGCGCCGACGGCCGGGCTTCCTACCGCTTCATCCACCGGATTCGCTCCACGAAACTGCCGCGAGATACAATGACGACTCATCATACGGAGCGAGGGTTAGGGAAACGTTCGCAGGAGCGCCGAGAGGCGTTAGGAAATTGTTAGGAACTTAGGAGAGCGTTAGGATTCGTCCCCAACCGGCGACAGGATTTAACACGTTGACAATCCTCTTTGGACGCATAATCATGGCCATGCGGGTGATATAAGATAACTTATCGCCCCTCCTGGGCGGGGCTCAGGGCTCCCGGTAACCCGGTTTTGGGAGACGAGATGACCGACACTCTTAGCCAGCGTTGGGCACCGACGGGGATCCCCAGCGCGGTGATCGACGCCGACGTTCACGTTAACGTGCCCGGCATCAACGTGCTCCTGCCCTACCTGTCGGACTACTGGCGTGAGATCTGCACCAAGGCGGCCTTTCGTGGGCCGAGCGACACCTCGTATCCGGCCGGTATGCCGACCTCGGCGCGGCCGGGCACCCAGCCGGCCGGCGGCGGTCCGCCCGGTTCCGACCTCGCACTTCTCCAGGCGCAGGTGCTGGACGCCTGGAACGTCGAGTACGCGATCGTCAACTGCTCGTACGCCGTGGAGAGCGTTCGCCAGCATTACCAGGCGCAGGCGGTGGCCAGCGCGGTGAACGACTGGCTGATCGACGCGTGGTTGGAGCAGGATTCTCGCCTGCGGGCGTCGATCGTCGTCCCGAGCCAGCAGCCTCAGTTCGCGGCGCGGGAGATCGACCGGGTCGGCGATCATCCTGGCTTCGTCCAGGTGTATCTGCCGGTGCGCTCCTGGCTGCCCTATGGTAACCCAATCTGCCGTCCGATCTTCGAAGCCGCCGCCCGGCACGATCTGGTCGTTGGGCTGCACTTCGGCGGCGTTACTCCCAATCCCCCCACCTCCGCTGGTTGGCCGAGCTACTATCTGGAAGAGTACGCCAACATGGCGACGAGCTTTGCCAGTAATCTCATGAGCATCATCGTGGAAGGGGTGCTCGACGAGTTTCCCACTCTGCGAATTACGCTGATCGAAAGCGGCTTTTCCTGGATCCCGGCCTATCTCTGGCGGTTCGACAAGGAATGGAAAGGGTTGCGACGCGAGGTTCCCTGGACGCGCTACTCGCCGTCGGAGTATCTGCGACGGCACGTGCGATTGACGACCCAACCCAACGACGCGCCCCCGGGGCCGGACGGTCTGCGTCGCTTGATCGATCAACTCGGCTCGGACGACCTTTTCCTGTTTTCGACCGATTACCCGCACTACCACTTCGACGCGCCAGACGAAGCGCTGCCGACCGGTCTCTCCGAAGCATCGGCGCGCAAGGTCCTGGCGGAGAACGCGCGTTCCTGGTATCGCCTGGGTTCGTCCGCGCCGCGCGCGGAAAACGGAGGATAGTCCCATGGTGCTGACGTCGACGCCGCAGACGCGACCGGCCGAACCTGAATCGCAACCCACGAAGCTGGAGATCGTCGATTGCGACATTCACAACTATTTGCCGTCGCCGCGGGTTCTGACGAAGTATTTGCCGGAGCGCTGGCGCGCCCACCACGAAACGATCGGTCCGCGCTCGCCGGGCGCGCGTTTCGCGCCACAAGCCTATCCTGGCGCCATGCGCCTGGACGCCTGGCCGACATCCGGTCTGCCCGCCGGCTCGGACCGCGACTTTTTGATCGCGCAGTTGCTCGATCGCTACGACATGAGCTACGGCATCCTCAATCCGCTCTTCACCGGCGCGTTGACCCAGACGATCGAAGAGTACGGCGCGGCGTACTGCGCCGCGGTGAACGATTGGCAGATCGCGGAGTGGCTGGAGTACGATAATCGCTTTCGCGGGACGATCCAGATTCCCTTGGAATATCCCGAGGGCTCGGTGCGCGAGATCGAGCGGCTGGGTCGGCACCCGGGATTCGTGCAGATTGGCTTGACCTCGCGGACCGCCGAACCGCTCGGGCGGCGGAAATACTGGCCGATTTACGAAGCGGCGGCGCGCTACGACCTCGCGCTCGGCATGCACTTCGGCACCTGGGGACGTAACCCGGGGAGCGGGTGCGGACACCCGGCGTACTACATTGAAATGCACACCGGTCAGGGCGAAAGCTTCCAGGAGATCGTGACCAGTCTGGTCTGCGAAGGCGTTTTCGAAGCCTTCCCGACGCTTCGCTTCGCGCTCATCGAAGGCGGCTTTGGCTGGCTCGCGCCGCTGATCTGGCGCCTCGACCGGGCCTACCGACTACTGAAGTGCGAGGTGCCCCATTTGAAGCGTTTGCCCTCGGAGTACATTCGCGAGCACTTCTGGTTTACCACGCAGCCAGTCGAAGAGCCACCCCGCCCGCGTGACTTCGACCAGTTGCTCGCCGACCTCCTGATGGACGACCGCATCATGTTCGCGACCGACTACCCGCACTGGGACTTCGATTCGCCGGAAGAAGCAATCCCGGCCACCCTCCCGCTGGACCTGCGGCGGAAGATCTACAGCGAGAACGCGAAGGAAGTGTATCGACTGGGGGACGGGGAATAGGGGTTGGGGGATGGGGACGAGGGTGTTGGGTGTTAGGTTCTGGGTTCTGGGGGAGATGGGACCGGACCTAACCCCCCTAAAGGAGGCTCTTTGGCTCGGTACGTCGTGGCCCGGGTGGACGAGATTCCGGTGGGCGGTCGGAAGATCGTCGCGGTCGCGGGCGAATCAGTGGGCGTTTTCAACGTTGGCGGCGAGTACGTCGCCTTTCGCAACCGCTGCCCCCACCAGGGAGGGCCACTGTGCGAAGGGGCGCTCTGGGGTTTCGTGGCCTCCGATGGACCAGGCGACGCACGGTTGGTCCGCGAGGGTGAGGTGCTGAAGTGCCCCTGGCACGCCTGGGAATATGACCTGCGAACCGGTCAGTCCTGGTACCAGACGGCCCGACCGCGCGCCCGCCGCTATCCGGTGCAGGTCGAACCGGGCCGGTCGCTCGTCGCCAACCCCGACGACGCGCTGCTCGACCTGGGCTACGCCAAGGGACCGTTCGTCGCGGAAATCTACCCGGTTTCCCTTGACGACGTATACGTCGTCGTCGAGATCCCCTAGGCGAACCCTCTTCGATTGTGAGATAATCCAAGCGGAATATTATACTAATACAGCGCGTCCGGGCCTCACCGCAGGAACTTCCGGCGCCGAGAAGGTCGATGCCCTCATTCACGGACGTTCCGTTTATTCAGGTCACGGACGCCGACGTCCGCCACGCCTGCGGCCCTCAGACGTTTGCCCGGGCCGACGCGCTCGAGGTGGCCGGGCACGTCGGTGAGCCTCGTTACGACGTCGGCGCCATCACCGGTCGGGTCCGGGGCACCTGGCGGCGAGTCGAAGAGGTTCGCGTAGACACGCAGGGGCTACGTCTGCTTCCGGCGTGCAGTTGTGGGGCCGGTGGGTTCTGTCGCCACGTTGGCGCGCTGCTCCTGCACTGGTTGCGCCATCGTTCCGCCTTCACCTACGCTACGGCTTTGCCGTCGGAGGAGTTCTTGTCCAGCGGCCTCGGGGAGAGGCAAGAACCCGTCGGTCTGCTCGGCTTGCAGTTCCTCACGCCGAACGCCGAAATTGCCAGTCTTCTGGAAGCCGTGACGACCGCCCGACTGCGTGAGATCGCGCGGCAGCGGGGCATCAGTCTGCCTAAGTCGCGGACCAAAGCGGAGATTGTCGAGGTGCTCGCGCGGGACCTCGCCGCGCCCGCCGCGATCGACGCCGCGCTCGCCGGGCTAGATGCGGAAGAACTGCTCGGCCTCGACGCGGCGGACCTTTGCGGGTTGGAGAACGCCCTCGCCGCCTCCGACGACGACGGAGATTTCGTCGATTTCGACGACGTTGTCGACGACTTCTACGGGGCCATCGGGGGTACTCGCCCGACGCTGCCACGTCAGTCCTTGCTCGACCGAGGACTCCTGCTCCCCCAGACGATCTCGTCGCTGCGGCGCGAGGTGACGCGGGTTCCTCGCGCGGTCCAGGCTCGCTTGCGTCCTTTGAACTACTTATTCGCGCGGCCAGCGCCGGTCGAGGCGCCGGACGACCAGACCTCGTTCCTGCCGGCGATCGACGCGCACTTCCTGGCTCTCGCGCGGGCACTGCTCGAATCCGAAGTCGCGTCGCAACTCACAAGCCCGACGAACCAGGGCTACCTTGGCTGGGAGGTCGCGTCTTTGCGCCAGCCAAGGCCGATCAAGCCCTGGCATCCCTATCTCGACGAGAAGGGGCAGACCCTCCTGGCCGAGCGGAGCGGTTTTTCCCCGCAGCAAGCGGAGTTCGTGCTCGCGATGATGATCACTCTCGGAATCGTCGGGCACAGCCATGGGCTGACGGTGCGCGTCGACCGCCTGCGGGACTATTTCGCTCGACCGCTCGCCGACCGCTGGTTAGCTCTCGGTACGGCGTGGCTCATCCTGGACCAATGGAGCGAGATGCTGCTGATCTGCGATGCCACCGGTCCGTTTGAGATGTGGAAGCGCGGCGAGTTTTACTACCACCAGATTCCCTTGACCTCCGAGGCCGTGGCCTTTCGCGGTTTTCTGACGCGTCTCTTGGCACGCCTCGGTCCGGATCGGTGGTATGCCTTCGACGAGTTGTTCCGGATGATTCGGGATCTGGCCAGGCAAGTTGACGCGCCGGTCTTTCACCCGGCGCCCCCCTTCGTGTCACGGGGAGATCATCAGCCAAGTTGGTGGCTGGTCGAGCGGGAGAGTCCAGACCAGCGCGTCGACCTCGCGACCGCCGAAGGGACCGAACGTTACTATCATGCCCTGACCAGTCGCCTGCTGACCGGTCCACTCCGCTGGCTCGGCGTCGTGGAGTTCTCCGACATGCCGCTCAGCGGATTGAGCTTTCGGGTTCGGCCGGGCGCCCGGTCCCTTTTCACCGGTCTGCCGGTCGACGGCGCGCCGCTCCCGCGTTCGGAGTTAGTTGTCCATGAGGATCTCTCGATCCGGGTGCCGACGTCGACGACCGACGTCGGAGCTGGCCGCTTTGTCGCCGAGATTGGCGACTTCGCCGGGATCAGCGGCGACGGGCTTACCTATCGGGTGACCGTCGACCGGGTTCAGCAGCTTTTCGACGCCGGAACCACCGGCCCGCAGCTCGTCCAGTACCTGGAAAGCCACGCCCGACAGTTTCCGAAAACCGCCCGCGCCCTTCTAGAAAGCTGGTGGTCCAGCTATGGAACGGTTCAACTGTACGACGATCTGACCCTGATCGAGCTTGGCGACGACTATCTGCTGCCGGAGTTGCTGACGACCTCGTCGCTGAAAAAGAACCTGATTCACACCTTTTCGCCTCGGCTCATCGCGCTTGAGACCGGAGCGGTCGAAGGCTTGCGCGCCGAGTTCGAGCGGCTGGGCTACGGTCCGCGATTGGTGGAAGGGGAATAAGTGGAGCTCGCCGCGCACGTGCTGCTCGAACATTACAGCGCTCCTTCGCTGCAGCAGATGCTCAAAGAGCGCGAAATCGCAGCAAAGAGCCAGTCCAAACCAGCCCTGGTGAAGCTGCTGTCGGCCGAACTCTACCGAGCCGAGCGCGTCCAGGCGAAACTGGCCGACCTGGCTCCGGTGGAGCGGTTGTTGCTCGATCGTCTGATCCTCCTGGGTGGCGACGCGCCAACCGGATTGCTTCGGCGAGTCCTGGCGAGCGAGGGATTGATCGACGAATCGCCGGGCCAGGTCTTGTTTCGGTCCTCGGCGAGCCAGCGAGGGACGCCCTGGACATCCGGCTCGCGAAAGTTCGAAGATGTCGTCGCCCGCCTGGGCGTCCTGGGGCTGGTCTTTAGTGGACCCATCGAAGGTCCGGTCGCCGACCTGGGTTCGCCCGGGCTCCGGTTGCTCATTCCGGAGGGAATTCTCCGTCACCTGCCCAGGGTGGAGATCCCGCTGGTCGTCGTCGCCGAAGCGCCGGAGGTTGCCGAGGGCGTCCCGGGCCTTTTCTCGCGGGATACCTACATCCTCCTCGGGTTCACTCGGACCACCCCGCTAGCGCTAACGACGCGGGGGCAGGTTGTCAAACGCAGTCTGGTCGCCATTGATGGGGCGCTCCGGGTTTCCGAGAACGCCGCCGCGGCGCGCTCGGAAGATGACCTGCCGCGGTTCTCCCTCCTGCGGGCGCTCGCCGAGGACCTGGGGATACTCGCTCTCCGAAATAACACCCTGGTCTCCGGCGAGGAAGCCGAGGCGTTTCTGAAGCTTTCCCCGGGCGACCGTATGGCGGAACTCTATCGGCGCTATCAGGAATCCGATCGCTGGTGCGAGTTGACGTTTGTCGAGAAGCTCGGCATAACCCGAAGGAGTGGGGTAGGGCGCGCGGCGCCGCCGCCGATCGTCGCCGCGCGCCGTCGGGTCATCGCGGAGGTCGCCGGGTTGCCACCCGGACAATGGATCCCTCTCGCGCACCTGGTCGATCGGCTGAAGCAGCAAGCCTACGAGTTCCTCATCCCTCGCCCGCGGATCCAGGGCAACGACAGCTACCCGATCTACTACGTGACCAATCCTTACGCCGGAGAAAACCCGCTCGGCTGGGTCTTCGCCAACGTCGAGGAGGCAACCGGTTGGGACGTCGTCGAAGCTGGACTTATTCGGCGGGTGATCGACGCGCTCCACTGGCTCGGACTGCTGGATCTGGGCCTGCGCGAAGGCCGGCCGGCCGACTTCCGAATCAATCCGCTCGGCGCGCGGCTGCTCCACGGCGAGGGCGTGACGATTGAATTGCCGCCGCCGCGCGTCGTGGTCCAGCCAAACTATCAGATCTTCGCGTTCGAGCCAATCGATGAGGCGGTGCTCTATCGTCTCGACGGCTTTGCCGAGCGCGTGCGAACCGAGAGCGCGGTCGAGTATCGCTTGACCAAGGCGTCGGTCTATCGGGCTCAGCACCAGGGATTGACGACAACCGAAATTCTCGGCTGGCTTGAACGTCTGAGCAGCGTTCCCTTGCCCCAGAATGTTCGGCGAACCGTCGAGGAATGGGGCGCCCAGCACGAGCGCATCGTCGTTCGGCGAGGGGTTGGCCTGCTTCACGCCGTCGACGCGGTCGTCCTCGATTCGTTGTACGAACATCCCACGGTCGGGCCGCTCCTCGGTCGGCGTGTGGCTCTCACCGCGGCGGTCGTGCCGGTCGCGAATCTAGAAGCGGTGTACCGAGCGCTGCTGGCCAACCAGCGCTTACCGTCGCTCGGCGAGGGGACCGGCGTTCCGCCCGGATCGCAGATCACGGTTGACCGGGCGGGGAAAGTGTCCTTCCACCGCCGTCTGCCGAATCTGTTTGTCCTGCGCGAGGTACGCTCGTTCGCCGAGGAGGCCACCGGCGGGTATCAGTTGACTTCGGCTAGCCTGCGCCAGGCGGCGCGGAACGGCCTGAGCGCCGACGAGATCATCGCGAAGATCGAAAAGCTGCAAAACAACGCGCTCTCCGCCGAGGCCGCCGAGTTGATTCGTCGCTGGGCGAAGAACTGGGGAACCGGGGCGCTCGCCCCGGCGCTGCTACTTCAGGTCGAGACGCCGGAGATCCTACGAGATCTCTTCGCCGTGCCGGAGATACGGCGTCTTCTCCAGCCTATCCCGGGCGTCCCGACGCTCGCCCTCGTCCGGCCCGAATCGGCCGATACCTTGCGCGCTCTCCTCGCCGCTCAGGGCATGGAGCTCGCCGGCCAGATTCGCGCCGGTTGAGGGCGGGAAAGGTCAGGTTGCTCCCAATTGCTCGCGGACTGCCTCGATCACCGTTTCGTGTTCTGGAAATCCCCCGTCGCGGTACATCGAGTGGACCAGAACGTTGCCCACCGAGACGTCGAAAGATCCCTCGAACCAGGGGATGATCTCGATTGACGATAGGTCGTGGCGGAAGGCTTTCATCAACGCGTCGGCCAGAGCCAGCGTCATGGGCTCGTAGCCGCACTCCGAGCAGTAGGTGATCTTCACTTTGACCGGTTGATTGGCCATCGTTAGCCTCCGACGGGGACTCGCTCGACGATAGCCCGCAGTTCGCGGACAACCTCGGCGTTGGCGAAGGGAGTGGTCTCCTCGCGCGACGCCGTCAGGGCCTGATTGAGCCGCGCGCGGACGTCCTCCGGGAGTTGATCCGGCGGCGCGTCCGGCGAGCCGAACTCCGGGTTCTTCGCGAAAACCTCGGCGCGCTTGCGGGCGCGCAGTTCGGTCACGCTGGCCGGCCGCTCGATGAAGTGACCGATTTCGTTGAAGCTCTCGTCGAAGAACACGAAGACCGGAATCGAGCGGTACTTGCCCTCTTTGAGGTACTGGTCGATCAGGTCGAGGTTCTGGTCGCGCAGGAAGATCCGGAGGTTCAGCTTGCCGCTCTCCTGGGCGAGGCGCCCGACGATGGGCAGGTTGGCGATCACGTCACCGCACCAGTCCTCGGCGATTGCCACGACGTTGAAGGTCTTGGGAAGCCGCCGAAACGCCGCGAGGTCGGCCGGGTTTGGCGTAAAGCCACTTTCGGCCAGATCCAAACGGTCACGGTTTCGGGTCATCTGGGCTTTATAGGCATCGTAGGTGATACCCTGGCTAAAGCGCTCGGGGGTTACTGCCATGATTCTTCTCCTTGCTTGTTCGCGCGGAAACCCGGCACCGATTCGGCATTGGTGCCTTTTCACCCCGCTCCGGATGGGACATTACGCCAGGCCAAGCTGCTGGGCATCTTGCAGGATCTCGCCGGCGTGCTGATCCGGGGTGACGTCCTGGTAAACTTTGCGGATCGTGCCGGCCTTGTCGATCAGGAACGTCCAGCGCCGCACGCCGGTGCTTTTGCTGCCGTCTGGTCGGACCCGCTCGCCCCAGACACCATAGGCGTCGATCACTTGGTGATCGGTGTCGGCGATCAGCGGGAAGGTCAGGGAGTACTTGTCGGCGAAGGCCTTCTGGTCTCCGACGTCGTCGGCGGATACCCCGACGACCGCGATACCGCGCTCGGTAAACTCGCTTCGGGCGTCGCGGAAGGCGCAAGCCTCGCGGGTGCATCCGGGGGTGTCGGCCTTGGGATAAAAGTAGAGCACGACGCTCTGCTTGCCCTGGAAATCGGCCAGGTCGACTGGCCCGGTCGAGGCGATCGCGTGGAAGGTCGGAGCCTTCTCGCCGGTCTGGGGAACCCGGTTCTCACTCATAGCGTTCTCTCTTCGCGTGGTATTCTCTAGGGGAGTGTAACCGGTCGGGCAGGAAGCTGGCAACGATTTCGGGCGGGGGTTGGGTACTGGGGGGTGTCGTTCGTGAAGCACTTCTATTGCTCGTGGGCCCAGCTCTCTAAGGACTCGTCAAACAACAACTTCCCGATATGATGCGTCGCCCGGGGCTGCCTCACCCCTCGCCCCTCTCCACCTCGACGGTGGAGAGGGGGAAATGCCCTTGTCCTCCCCTCTCCATCGCGATGGAGAGGGGTCGGGGGTGAGGCAGGTCGGTCCGGGCCTCCCGACAATGCGGGAACTTGTTCCTTGACGAGCCCTTAGCCGTCCGTCCAGGACCCCGCCACTTGCCGGGTGGTGACGTTGACGCGGTTGAAGAGGTTGGTCATGGCGATCATGAGGACCAGCGCGGCCAATCCCTTCTCGTCGTAATACCGGGCGGCCTCGTCCCAGACCGCGTCGGGAACTGGGTCAGATTGGTCAGCCAGCCGGGTGACGGCCTCGGCGAGCGCGAGGGCGGCACGTTCGGCGTCGGTGAAGTAGGGTGCTTCCCGCCAGGCTGCCACCGCGAAGAGGCGCTCGTCGGTTTCGCCTGACTTCTTGAGGCCGCGCGCCCCCAAATCGACGCAGAAGCTACAGCCATTGATCTGGCTCGCGCGCAGATGGACCAACTCCAGCGTCGTGGCGGGCACGCCCCCCTCGCGCGTGGCCTTGAGCAGGGCTTGGACGGCCGGAACGGCGCCCGGAAGAATCGTCGCCGGGTTGCTTATTCGTGCTTGCATACTTGCTCTCCTTTATCCTTGTCACATCCGGGAGATTTCAAGGGTCACTTCTATGACACCTGGCGACGGAGGAATGTGACCGATGAACGAACGCGAATGGCTGGCGGAGCGATTTGAGGAGCACCGGGCACATCTGAAAGCAGTGGCTTATCGGATGCTCGGTTCGCTTACCGAGGCGGACGACGCGGTTCAGGATGCCTGGCTGCGCTTGAGCCGCTCCGGAGCGAGCGGCGTCGAGAACCTTGGCGGCTGGCTGACGACGATCGTTGCACACGTGTGCTTGAACATGCTGCGCTCCCGCGACCTGCGTCGGGAGGAGCCGATGGACGTGCACGTGCCCGATCCGATCATCAGCTTCGAGGAAGCGGCTAACCCCGAGCACGAAGCCCTGCTGGCCGACTCGGTCGGGCTGGCGCTCCAGGTCGTGCTCGACACGCTGGCCCCCGCTGAACGCCTGGCCTTCGTGCTCCACGATATGTTCGATGTGCCGTTCGAGGAGATCGCTCCGATGGTGGGACGCTCGCCGGAGGCGGCCCGGCAACTGGCGAGCCGGGCGCGGCGGCGAGTGCGTGGCTCGGCCAGAGTACCCGATGCCGAATTGGGCGCTCAGCGGCAAGTGGTCGACGCTTTCTGCACCGCGGCGCGCGATGGCGACTTCGACGCCCTGATCGCCGTTCTGGACCCCGACGTGGTGCTGCGTTCCGACGGCGGCCCGGCCCGGCCAAGTACTACCAGAGTGGTTCGGGGCGCGATGAGGGTGGCCCGTGGGGCACTCGGGGGCGCACGTGGGCGCACCTCTGTCCTGCTGCGACCTGCGCTGGTCAACGGCGCCGCTGGCGTCATCATGATGGAGGGCGGCCAACCATTCGCGGTTTGCGGCTTTACCGTCGCGGGCGGCAAGATCGTCGAAATCGACATCGTTTCCGACCCCGAACGTCTTCGCCTGCTGGGTCTCGCACCGAAATAACGCAAGCAGAGATGCGCTCTGGGGCCCTACCCGGTACCCAGTTGAGCCAGCATCTCCGGACGCCGGGAGCGTCTGGGACGAGGGTGACCGTGAGCGGCGGATTTTGTCTTTGGCCCTTCGCCTTTCCCGATGGCCCTGCCGGGTCGCCGGTCAGCGGGCGGTTCACGAACCGTCCCTACCGGGTTAGCTGCTGGGTTCCTAGTCCCTTGCCCCTAAACCCCCAACCCGCCTCCGGCACGGCCTTTGCCCCGACGACGGGGACGTTGACGCGAGGAGGAACTCTATGGCGGTCGAAACGATTCGCGATTTATTCGCGAATGAGATCCGGCACATGGTTGATACCGAGGAGCGGGTAGGACGCTTGATGGGGACGATTGCCGCCGAATTGCCGGACGGCGAAGCGAAACGGCTCTGTCAGGAGGACCGCGCGGACACCCCGAAGCAGATTGCCGCCTTGCAGAGATGCCTGCAAACTTTGAACGTTTCGCCGGGTAAAGCGACCTGCCACGTCCTGGCCGGGTTCGAGGGTGAACACACTGAGTTTTGTGCCGGGAATCCCAGCGCCGCGCCGCTAGCTGTCTTTGATCTCGACCTTGCCGTGGAAGTGAAGCATTACGAGATCACCGCGTATCGCTTGCTGATCACCAAGGCCAATTTGCTTGGCCTGGAGGAATGCCAGCGTCTGCTCCAGGGTAACCAGCGCGACGAGGAGAACCGGGCTCACCAACTGGAGCGCGTCGACTTCGAGTTGACTCAGTCGCTCCTCCAGATTTTGGGCTCGCAGGCCAGCCAGCGCCGGCAGGCTCGCTGAACGCTCGCGATCAAATAAAAGGGAGGGAGACCCGGCGAGTAACGCGGTCACCTCCCTCCCTTTTTGCGCGACAACGCCGCCTACTGGTTCGTAAGCAGTCCCTCGCGGTCGGCTTTGGCCACCGGGGTGCGGTGGTGGATCAGATCGATGTACTTCGGGAAGCCCTTGCGCTGCCCGATGATCACGCCCCCGAGCAGGCGATCGTTCCCGAAGAAAAGCCGCCGGTAGTTCTGGCCCTCGCGGTCGATCCACATCACCGACTCCAGACCTTCGTTAGACTCCGGCGTCGCGCCGAAAGCCATGATCCGGTTGTCGAAGAGGGTAGTCGAGTAGGTAGGCACCTCGTCGTAGGCGGTCGGGTTCCCCAGCATGTTCTGGGCGACGATCTTCCCCTGGTTGGTCGCGTTGTCCCAGGTACCCATCACGATGTGCCGGTCGACATAAGGATCGTAGTACTCCGCGGAATCGCCGGCCGCGAAGACGTCCGGAATGTTGCTCCGCAAGTACTGATCGGTGATCACGGCCTCTTTGGTCGCGATACCGCTGCCCGCCAGGAAGTCCACGTTGCGGGTAATTCCTACGCCCACGCCGAGCAGGTCGGCCGGTAGGACACGTCCATCGGTTCCGACGACCTCGCTGACCTTGCCATTCTGGCCTCGAACGTCGGCGACTTCCACGCCGTGGATCATCTGCACGCCGTGGCTCTCGGCGATCCGATCCACCAGGGCACCGCCTTCCTCCTCGATGACCCGTCGCAGGAAGCGCGGACCCCGCATCATCCAGGTTGTCTGCAGACCCCGCGCGCGGAATGCCTCGGTCAACTCGTACGAGATGTAGCTCCCGCCAATGACGACCGCGTTTTGCGACCGATCGATCTGCTCGGAGATCGCGATAGCGTCGTCCAGGGTTTGGAAGTTGTAAATATGCTCTAACCCATTGGCAGTTGGGTGTGGGTTGGCCCGGCCACCGGTGGCGACGAGGAGGGCGTCGTACGGCAGAACACCGCCATTTTCCAGGTAGACTTCCCGAGTCGTCGGGTCGACGCGGGTCACCAGCATTTCTCGCCGCAGATCAATCGCCCGTTCCGCGTGCCAGGCGATCGATTTGATCATAACCTTCTGCTGCGGCACTTTCTTTTTCAAAAAGGGCGGCAGAGCGATCCGGTTATAGAGCGAATAGGGTTCGTTCGTTAGCAGGATGATCGAAGCGTTCGAGTCAGCCTTACGAATGTGCTCGGCCGCCGTGGTGCCGGCGATGCCGTTGCCAATGATGACGAACCTCCGACTGGCCTCTTGTCCCACGGTTCTGTTTCATCCTCGCATTTTCTATTTTATCGGAATACCCCGCTTTACCACGGAGGCACAGAGTAACTGAAGAGAGGACGCCGCGGCCCATCGTCTACCGGGTGCGAGCCAGAAGATCCACTCTCTCGGAATTATAGCGCGATTACCCGGACCTCTCCAAGCTACGGACGGGTTTTTGCATTCCCCCACAAGTGTTTTCCATGCTGGCCGAACCTGAGGTCGTTGCATACCCACCCGCCTCTGGATTCCCGTCTCCTGCCTCCTGTCTCTTGACTCCTCGCTCAAAACTTCACCACGTCGATCAATCGCTTCTCGGTCTCCCCTTCGATCATGGCCTCCACTTCCATGTACGACTCGAGACCAGAACCGTGCAATTTGTCCTTGAGCAATTCGTCGAGCTGGAAGATTCCGGCCGAGTTGAGCATGGTGATCACGATCCGGACTGGCTTGGTCGTCCCCGGCAGGATTGCTACCCGCTCGATCGCCGCGGCCGAGACCGAATGAATGTTGATCTGACCGGCCTCGTAAGGGATGCGCGAGCGACCTTGCGACATGTCCAGCGCGTCGGCCACTCGGACGACGCCGGCCTCCAGGGTGAGCGGTTTGCCGCCGGCTCGGTGGGAGATGATCGTGTGGAGAATTTCATATAGCAGCGCCGTTCGCTCCGGTTCGCCGCAAACCGATTCGAGAATCCGCGGGAGGTGGTGCTGGGCGACGATCAGACTGTAGGTTTCGTGGTCGGAGCGGTGAATCGCCATCCCGGTGTCGTGGAATAGCGCGCCCAGCAAGACGACGACCTCGGCCTCCTTTTCGGTCAGGCCATAGTCGCGGATGATGCTGGGCGTCGCGCCGGCGGCGACGAGCATCCGGAGGAGTTTGATCGCGATGTTCGCGACGATTTGCATGTGGACCGGCCCGTGGTCGCTCATCCCCAAACGCTCGGTGGCGTTGACGTTTGCCGAACACCAAATCTGGTAAAGCGCCACGTCCCGGTTGATCACCGCGAGCAGGCGTCGCAGAAGGTCGTTGTGGCGGGCCGGGACGTGAATCTCGACGCGTTTGCCGTCTGCCAGGCCGGTCACGCTGGCGCGGACCGGAGGCGCCGGGACAATCGCGATTCCGTTCGGTTCGACGTTGACAACTTCTTGTTCGGTACTCATCGCTGGACCTCTTTCGCTCGCGTCTTTGTTGACAGGGCACCCATGCTCAGCTAACGTGAAACTGATAGCATCGAGAATTTTGGGGCGTCAGCCGGTGGGTGGGCGTCCGTGCTGGAGAGCGAGTCCTATGGAAACCGAGGCGGTCAACCCGCTCATGGAGGGGCTGCGCCTGGAGCGTACGCCGGAGCCCGGGGTGATGGTCATCTTCGGCGCGTCGGGAGATTTGACGCGCCGAAAGCTGATTCCCGCCCTCTATAACCTGAGTCGCGAGCGCCTGATCCCTTCCGGGTTTAGCGTGGTCGGTTATGCCCGGCGGGAAGCGGACGACGCCGGCTTTCGCGCGCAAATGCTCGAAGGAATCAACCAGTTCTCGCGGAGTCGTCCCGCCAAGCCGGCGGTCTGGGAGGCGTTCGCCCAGGGGCTTCGCTACGTTCAGGCCGACTACAACGACCTCGAAGGATATCGGCGACTGGCGGCGGTGCTGGCCGAGGTGGACCGCGAGCGCGGCACCGCTGGCAATCGCGTCTTTTACCTGGCGACTCCGCCGTCGTCGTACGTGGACATCATTCGGAACCTGGGCGCGTCCGGCCTTGCCCATCCCGATTCTGCCGAGAGTTGGGGACGGATCATCGTCGAGAAGCCGTTCGGCCACGACTTGGAGTCGGCCAAGGTGCTCAACCGCGAACTGGCCGAGGTCTTTCGGGAAGACCAGATCTACCGCATCGACCACTACCTTGGCAAGGAAACCGTTCAGAATATCCTCGTCTTTCGCTTCGCGAATGGCATCTTCGAGCCAATCTGGAACCGGCGCTACGTGGATCACGTGCAGATCACGGTGAGTGAGAGCATTGGCCTGGAGGGGCGCGGGCGGTACTACGACGACTCCGGCGCCCTGCGCGACATGGTTCAGAACCACCTGATGCAACTCCTTTGCCTCGTGGCGATGGAACCGCCGGCCACCTTTGACGCGAACGCGGTGCGTGGCGAAAAGGTGAAGGTCCTCCACGCGGTTCGTCCGATGACCGAGAGGGACGTGCCTAACGTTACCGTTCGGGGCCAGTATGGCCCCGGAGCGGTTGGCGCCGAGGACGTGCCGGGCTACCGTGAGGAGCCCGGCGTGTCGCCGTATTCCCAGACGGAAACCTACGTCGCGATGAAACTCTTTGTCGATAACTGGCGGTGGGCGGATACGCCGTTTTATCTCCGCACCGGCAAGCGCCTGCCCCGGCGGGTCAGCGAAATCGCGATTCAGTTCAAGCGAGCGCCGCACCTGCTCTTTGGTAAGGCCGGCGCCGGACTCGAATCGAACGTCCTGGTCCTGCGGATTCAGCCAAACGAGGGAATTTCGTTGCGAGCGGGCGCGAAGGTACCGGGACCGACGATTCAGATTCGCTCGGTTAACCTCGATTTTCTGTATGGCTCCGGGTTCGGGGTCGAACAGCCAGAGGCGTACGAGCGGCTCTTGCTGGATTGCATGCTGGGCGATTCGACGCTATTCACCCGGAGTGACGAGGTCGAGGCGGCCTGGGGACTTTTGATGCCGATCATCCACGGCTGGGCCGATCAACCACCGGTCGACTTTCCGAACTACGCGGCCGGCACCTGGGGGCCGGAAGCGGCCCACGCGCTTATTGAAGAGGACGGTCGGCGCTGGCGTCGGCTATAAGTGAGGGAAAATGGATAAGTCGTCGCGGTTTGGAACGCGATTAGAAGGCCCGGTCAGTTCGGACGCGATTGAAGAGGCGCTGAGCGTTGCCTGGGGACTGGGCCGCGCCGAGGGTTCGATTCCCTCAGTGCGGGCTAGCGTGCTGTCGCTCATCGTCTTTGTCGCGGATGCCCGCGCGGTCGACCAGGTCTTCGACGCGCTCGACTCGCTTTCTCGCCAGCACCCCTCGCGGACCATCGTTCTGATCCCGGACCTGCCGGACGCGCCGGACGACCAGTGCGTCTGGTACAGCGCTGAGTGCGTGGGCAACGCCGGTCAAGGACAACTGGTGTGTAGCGAGCGCGTCGTCATCGCGGCGCGGGGGCACGCGGTGCGCTACCTTGCTCCGCTCACCGATCAACTGATGCTCGCCGACTTACCGGCGGCGCTCTGGTGGGTTGGCGACTTCTCGCCCCAGTACGACGCGCTGAGCGAGCGTCTTGCCGAGATGGTCGATCGCTTGTTCGTCGACTCCGGCGACTTTCGGGTGCCCAACCTCTCTTTTGCCCGGGTCAACTGGATCGGTCGCCAGGGGCACCTGGCCTGCGCGGTGAGCGACCTGAACTGGACCCGGCTCATTCCCTTGCGAGAACTGGTCGCCCAGTTTTTCAGCGCGCCGGCCTATCGCCGTCAGGTAACCCGCCTCGACCGGATCCACTTGCAGTACGCCGATAACCGTTTGAGCGAAGCTCAGTCGCTTTTGCTGTTGGGCTGGCTCGCCAGCCGTCTGGATTGGCGTCTGGAAGAGGCCGGCCGTTTCTCGCGACCGGACGGCAAGATCGTGTCGGTCCGGCTGGAACGCGACGCCGCGAGCGATCAACTCGGACTCCGTCGGGTCGCGCTGGTCGCGGGCGATGAAACCAGCTTTCTGGTCGCCCGGCAGGACGACGACCTGCACGCCCTCACCGAGGTCGACGTCGCCGGCTCTCCGCCCCTCCGTCGGATCGTCCGGTTCGAGACGCCAGAACGGGGCGCGCTTCTCGCCACGGAACTCATGTTCTTCGGCCGCGATCGCATCTACGAAGACGCGCTGTCGGTCGCGGTCGCGCTCATTCGCTCCGGTCGCCACAACGTGCCCCGCCGATGACGAGGAACGGAGCCGAGGGCACCGATGTTATCCTCTGAAACCGAAAAATTTGTCGAGGTTAGCGGGCTGCGGCTGCGGGTGTGGGAGGAAGGAAGCGGCGCGCCGGTCGTTCTGGTCCACGGCATTGGCGCCTCGGTCGAATACTGGCGTTACACCGTCGCCGCGCTCGCGGCGAGCCAGCGGGTCATCGCGGTGGACCTTCCTGGCTGCGGCTTCTCCGAGCGTCCAAAGCGACTGCCGACACTCGCCGAAACCGCGGACCTGCTCGTTGGCTTGCTGGACCTGCTCGGGCTCCAACGCGCCAGCCTTGTGGGCAGCTCGATGGGAGGTCTGGTCTGCCTGGAAACCGCTCTGCGCTATCCCGACCGGGTCGCTAAGCTGATCCTTTCGAACAGCGCTGGTCTTGGGCGTGAGGTCAACATCTTTTGGCGGCTGATGGCGGTTCCGTGGTTGGGACACGGCATTGTCGGGTTAAATCAGCTTCTGGCGCGGCGCAATCGGCTCAACATCTTCTTTCACCCTCGGAGCGAGCCACCAATCGTCGAGCGTTGTCGCCGCTGGGTTGCCCGCCCGGACCTCGCCGACACCCTCGTCGGTGCAGCCGGCTACGGCCTGGACCTGGGGGGACAGCGCCCGTCGATCGTCCGAACCGACCGCTTGCGGGAACTGTCCACGCCTACCCTGATCGTTTGGGGAGCGCAGGATCCGATCATCCCGGTCGCTCACGGCGCGCGCGCCCATCGCCTGATTCGGAACTCCCGCCTCGTCGTCTTCGACAACTGCGGTCATTGTCCCCAACTCGAGTGTCCGGACGACTTCAATCGGGTTGCTTTGGGTTTCCTGACGACGTTACCCGATAATTGATGCTGGTAGTTGTTTGTCCCGTGGTCTGAACCTTGCCCGCGACGCCTGAAATCGACACGACCGGGAGGGCATCGTGGGACGAAAGGCACATAACGTCGGGTTGATTCTGGCGGTTCTTGCCGGTGTGTTGGCGATCAACAACGCGATCTGGCCAATCGCCCCTCAGAGCTATGTCTCCTTCGACCTTGTCGCGATCTGGATCGCCGTCTCCTTCGTGGTTGGAGTTGCCTTTCTCGTCGCCGCCTTTCTTGCCGAGGATCATACCGGTGCCGCCAAGGTGCTCCTCTTCTCGGGGGGCCTTGTCCTTGTCGGCTCCGGCATCTTCTTTGGCAGTCTGGAAGGAATCGTTGCCGCGACCTTCGATCTGATTCCGGGCGTACTGGCAATTCTGGCCGGCTTCCTGGTTGGACCGCTCTACGCTCCCTCCGGAACGGCTGGTGGGTAGCCGCGGGAGACGTTATTCAAGATCCTCCTCGACAAAACTGAGCGCGGGGTCGTCGGGTATGCCGTAGCGTTGCCAGAGGTTCTGCGCGATCGCGATCGCGTCGCTTGGGACGCCCTGCCGCGCGAAGTAATCGCAGACCCGCCGAACGTCGCGGCGCAAAAGATCCTCGGCGTTGCGGTTCGTGTCGACACTGGCGACCTGGGGAAAGTCGATCAGGGTGATCTGGCCCTCCCAGTAGAGAATGTTGTAGGCCGAGAGGTCGCCGTGAATCAAGCCGTGCTGAAGGAGCAGTTCGACGTTGCGGAGCACTTCGTCGAAGAGACGACGGGCTTCGCGCGGGCGCAGGCTGATCTGGTGGAGGGCAGGCGCGGCCCGGTAGGCGTCGCCCTGGTATCCCATGAGAATCGCGTTCTCGTTGGCGGCGATCGGCTTGGGCACGGCGCCCCCGGCCGCGGAAAGCTGCTCCAACGTCGTGTACTCGTACATGAGCCACGAGGTGTGCTGGACCTGCACGCCAAAATCGGTCTTCTTGTCGACGGCGCGAATGATTCGATGGTCGGAGGCCTTTACCGGCCGTCCCTCTCCGGTGAGAATGGGCCGCCCTTCGCGATATACCCGATCGTTAGCCAGGTTACGAAACTTGCGCGGCCGATACACCTTGGCGGCGAGCAACTCCACGCCGGTCCGCGGGTGCGCCTGGCAACGGTAGACGTTCGCCTCCTTGCCACCCTTAATCTGGGCGAGAACGTCCGAAATCAGATCCTGATCGTAAAAGGAGCGCAGGGACGAGCGCAACCAGACTTCTTCGAAGCGAGCGGGCGTATAGCTCATGGGGTAGCCGCCATCTTCGCCGGAGGACGAGAACTCGCTGACGATGCGCCCCTGGCCTTCTTCGGCCACGTCGCGAAAGACCGGCCGGTGCGCCGGCCGTTTCGAGCGTGGTGGCTGTTGGCGACGAAGGCCGCGAATGCGAAGCGGGAGTCCTTCTTCGAGGTCATCGGACTCGTCGAGTAAGTCCTCGGCGGTTGAATGTGCCGAAAGCGCGCGGTTGGGGGTGGTCAATCCTGGTCTCCTCACCGTTTCGTACGTCGCTTGAAATAAGGACGCGGCGAATCGAGTTGACCGGGACGAACTCCGGGAAACCTCGGTAAAGCGGCTATCGCCAAAGGGAGAAGGGGAAAACTGTTACCGGAGAGAAGCCACGGAGCGCGCCCGCGGTGACTCGACGACGTTAACCTTCCGTGCTGTCATGGTACGCACTCCTTTCCGTGCTTGAAGGGCTCAAGCGCTGCCCGCGAGAACTGATTGCTCGCCGGCTAACCACGAACATCGTATCAACGAGGGATTGGGACGTCAAGAGGGTAACGTGGATTAGCTCGCGGCGCTGACCCGCGTTTGGCCGTGCTCCTTCTCGGTCTGCCTCAAAACGATCTCGACGTCGACACCCAGGTCACTCAGGAACCGTAGCAGACGATCGATAGAGAACTTCTCGTAGTGGCCGTGTACCAGATTCGACACGGTTGGCTGCGACACGCCAAGAATCGCTGCCGTCTGCGCCTGGCTGAGTCGACGTTGCTGCATCGCTCGAATAATCTCGCGCACCAGATCCGCTTTGAGCAGTTCTTCCTCGGGATTGGGGAATCCAAGATCCGCAAACACGTTACCGCTGCTTGGTGTGACCGGGATTCCCGGGATGTTCTCTGGTTCCCCCATCAGGTTGTCTCCCTTTCTTCTCGGACGTACTGCTCGTGACTTTGCTCGGCACGGCGAAGACGTGCGGCAATTAGATTGAGGTCTCGCTGGCTTGTCGCCCGCCTGTGCCATGCGAAGGGCCAGACCGATCAATCGTCGGACCGGAGTCGGGAATTCCCGGAGATCATCCCGGCTGGACCCAACCCACTGGACTGGCTTCACGGTCTCATCCACATCGTCATCTGTACAATTATATCAGTACTAGTAATGCGCCACGTGACAACCCGGCCCTGTGCTAAGATCTAACCCACCGATCGCTCGTGGCTTCAGGTAGGCCACGTTGGAAGATTGGCCCCGACTTTCGGCACCCCGTCCGCTTGGAGACTCGCCCAGTGCCTTATTTTCTCGGAATCGACGTCGGAACAACGAAAATCGCCGCGGTTATCGTGGATAGCACAAATGGGCGGACAGTGGCTGCGGCCTCGGCGTCCAGCCTCGGTCGATTGCTGTCGCCCGAAGGTTGGAGCGAGTGGGATGCCGACCGGGCGATCCAACAGGCTTTCGAAGTTGCCGGAGAGGCGATTCGCGGCGCGGGCGCGGGAGAAATCGCGGGGATCGGAGTCACCGGCCAGATGCACGGCACGGTTCTCGTCGGCGAGGATCTGGCCGCCCTCACCCCTTTTATCGGCTGGCAGGACCGGCGAGGCAATGCCCCGCTGGGCGAGTATCCCTCGGCGGTCGCCGCGATGCGCGCGCTGGCCGGACCGTGGGAGGGGCGGCGCACCGGCTGTCGCTTCGCGACCGGCTACCTGGGCACGACCCTCTTCTGGCTTGCCCGCTCCGGACTGCTACCCGGCCGGTCCGCGACCGCGGCGTTTCTACCGGACTACCTCGTCGCGCGCCTTCGTGGCGCGCCTCCGGTGACCGACCCGACGAACGCCGCGAGTTCGGGCCTGCTCGACGTGGTCGAACGACGCTGGGACGAGGAATTGCTCGGCCTGCTGGACCTTCCGCGAGCGGTGCTACCCGAGGTTCGGCCGACCGGCACAATCGTGGGAACGCTCGGTAGCAAGGCCGCAACGATGCTTGGCTTGTCGCCCGGCGTTCCCACTCTCAACGCCCTGGGAGACAATCAGGCCAGTTTCTTCGGCAGCGTGGGGGACCTGGGCGGGGACGTTTTGATCAACGTCGGAACCGGTGGACAAATCTCGGCCGCCGCGCCGGCCTACGTGTCGCCCGGCGCGCTCGAAACTCGTCCCTTCCTGGGCGAGTTGAATCTGCTCGTGGGAGCGGGACACGTCGGCGGGACCGCTTACGCGCTGCTTCGCGACTTCGTTCGGGAGATTGGCCGCGAGGTGTCTGGCGTGGTCGAATCAGAGAACCTCTATCCGCTGCTCGATCGGCTTGCCGCGGGGGTGCCGTCCGGGGCTGACGGATTGCGTTGCGATCCGCGCTTCGCCGGTACCCGGGTTGACCCAGGCCAGCGCGGTAGCCTGATCGGATTGACCCTTCAGAACTTCACGCTCGGACATCTCGCTCGCGCCCTGCTCGAAGGGGTCGCTACGACATTTCGGGACCTCTACCGAGAGATGATCGCCGCGGGCGTTACTCCACGGGGCCGGCTGATCGGTTCCGGTAACGGTATTCGGCGTAATCCCCTCCTCGCGGAGATCCTTTCGGAAACTTTCGGAGTTCCGCTCGTCACCCCGGTCCATACTGAAGAAGCCGCCCGCGGCGCGGCATTGCTCGCGGCCGTGGGGACCGGTGGCATTTCGAGCCTTGCCGAGGCAGGACGACTGATCGCGTACGGGGTCGGTCGTTAATCCTGGCCGCTCGCACGGACGCGCAGCGATGCCGCAACGGCGAGGCTGGCCAGGGGTATTCCAACCGAGAAGAAAGCAAAAGGGGAAAACCGTGCAAACCCTGCAAGATCTCTTTGCCTACAACACCTGGGCGGACGCGCGGGTCTTCGCGGTCTGTCGGGAGGTCGATCGCGCGTTCCTGGGAGCTCAAGCGACCGGAACGTTCGGAACGATCGAAGATACGCTGAAACATCTGGTATCGGTCGAGGACGTTTACACCCGAATGCTCGGCGACGAACCTCCGGAAGCCATGGGACCTTTCGAAGCGTACCTGAGCCACGACCTGGCCTGGTTTGAGGAGCGGGCGAAGCAACTGGGCGCTCATTACGCGGCGCTACTGGCGAACGCGTCGGCCGACTATCTCGCGGCTCCCCTGAAGGTTCCCTGGTTTGACTTCCCGGTGACCAAGCACGATGGCCTTTTACAGGTACTCAGTCACTCCGCCCAGCATCGCGCTCAGGCCTTCTCGGTTCTCGGCGAGCGTGGCGTCGTGGTCCCGGACCTGGACTACATAATCTTTGTCAAGCACCGAGCCGGAAAATAGGCGCTGTCTCGATTGGCCGAATGTTCTATCCTCGCGCGAACCCCGGCCGGGTTGATTCTCTCGTCGGCCTTCTGGCTCCTGTGGCACACGCTCTGCGTCGCCGACGGCGTAGCTAGTGGAGAAGGTCGGCAGCGGATCGAGGACCGCGAGAAGGATGGGGACGTGGCGCAGCAATCCATCGATCGCACGCTGGAACTAGTTCCGGTTGCTAGCCGTTCGTTTTCAGAATATCGCCCGTACGCCAGCGCCGAACAGTACGCCGAAATTCTCGACCGCGCCCGCGACCTTCGCGGCTTGCGGGTCGTCGAGATCAATTCGACGCCGAAGGGTGGTGGCGTCGCGACGCTGCTGCAAAGCATCATCCCGACGCTAGGTAGCGTTGGTCTTGACGTCAATTGGTACAGCATGAACGCCAGCCCGGACTACCTGTGCCTGACGAAGAAGCTCTTCGACATGCTGCAAAACGAGCCCGGGCACCTGAATCCGGCTGACAAGGACCTCTATCGGCAGACCGGCGAGCAGGTTGCTCGGGCGATCGGTCGGCTAAGCTACGACGTTCTGGTCATCCACTGCCCCCAACCCCTGGGCGCCGCGGCCTTCCTCGCGCGCGGTAAGACGCCCTGGATCTGGCGCGGCCACATCGACCTATCTCACCCGGACCCCGACGCGCTCAGCTTTCTGCTGCCCTTTCTCGACCCTTTCGACCGGATTGTTCTGGAAGTTCCCGCGTATCAACTCTCCGGGGTGACCGCCGCGAAGCAGCGCTTCGTGGCCGACGCGATCGATCCGCTGGCGATCAAGAATCGCCTCCTGACTCGCGGCGAAGCGCGTAAAGCCATGGCGCGGGTCGGCGTCGACCTGACCCGTCCGATCATCTGTCAAATCGCGCGCTTTGATCCCCTCAAAAACCCCATCGGCGTTGTGGAGGCGTATCGGAAGGCTCGCCAGACAATTCCCGGCCTTCAACTCGCCTTGCTCGGCACATTTGTCGCCCAGGACGACCCGACCGCGCGCCAGACCTACGAGGAGGTGAAGAGGTTCGTCGGCGCCGATCCGGACGTTCACCTTTACACGAATCCGCGAGTGATTGGTCAGACCGAGGTCGACGCCTTTCAGACCGGGTCCGACGCGGTTCTCCTGTTTTCTCAGCGAGAGGGGTTTGGACTTGCCGCGACGGAAGCGATGTGGAAGGGCAACGCGGTGATCGCCGGAGCGGTTGGTGGCCTGTGCGTCCAGATCGTCGACGGAGAATCCGGCTTTCTCGTCTCGACGGTGGACGAGTGCGCGGAACGCGTTGTCACCGTATTGCGGGACCGCGCGCTCGCGAAGCAGATTGGCCAGAACGCCCACCAGCGAGTTTGCAACCACTACCTCTTGCCACGCTTGATCGACGACTGGCTCGGACTCTTCGGCGAGGTGGCTGGTCGGCAAAGCCGGAAAGCGGCCTGAGATGACCTTGTTCTTCGTCTCGGTGTCCTCCGTCACTAGTACGGAGCCACTGCTGACTACAGAGCCGTCAAGACGAGCGGCGCGCCCTTCTGGATAACGATGCTGTGCTCGGCGTGAGCGGCGAGGCTGAAGTCGGACGTGCGAATCGTCCAGCCGTCCGCCTTGTCGGCGGTGCGTCGGCTGCCGACCGAGATGATCGGTTCGATGGTGATGACCATGCCGTCCGCCAGGCGAGTTTTGAGGCGGCGATCTTCATAGTTAGGAATCAGCCGAGGTTCTTCGTGAATCGTTCGACCGACGCCGTGGCTGAAGAGTTCGCGGAGCACCCGAAACCCCCGTCGCTCGACCTCGGCCTCCACCGCGCGGCCAATCGCGTAGACGGGTTGCCCGGCGCGCGCGACCGCGAGCGCCTTTCGCAGCGCGGCTTCGGCACATTCCTGGAGGCGGCGCTTCTCGTCGGAGACCGGAGGCAAGACGACGGTCTTCGCGGCGTCGGCGACGTAGCCGTCCAGTTCCACGGTGACGTCCAGCTTCACCACGTCTCCTGGCTGGAGTACCCGTGGTCCGGGGATGCCGTGCACCGCCTCCTCGTTCACCGAGATGCAGGTGGCGCCGGGAAAGCCGTACACGACCTTCGGCGCCGAGCGGGCGCCATGGCTGGCCATGACCGCCTCGCCAATGGCATCCAACTCCGCGGTGGTCATGCCCGGACGGAGCGCCTCGGCCATCTCGCGCAGGGTTAGCCCGACGACTCGGCCGACCCGCAAGAGACCTTCGAGATCCTTTTCGTTATCGATGGACACGTTCTTCGCTCCTTGCGCAATATCCGACAAGGTCACCCGAACTTACGCGATAATCATACGTTGAGAGTAGCTCGAGTGTCGAAAAGGCAGCCTTGATGGATCGAGACCACAACCCCAGGCGCGAACCCCAAACCGACGTCGTCCCCGACCTGGAAACGGTGCCAGTCTTTCCGGAGGATCCGGAGATTCCTGGGCTGACCGAGCCGCCGGGACAGCCGTCGATTGGCGTCTTGCCACCAGCGATTCGTTCGACGCGCCCGTTCGAAGGGCCGATGCCGGCCCGTCTGGTGGTGCTCTTCGCGGTTGCCTGCGGGGTGGTTGTGGCGAACAACTATTACGCTCAGCCGATCCTGGACGTCATCGCGCGTGACTTTGGAATAACGACCGGCCTCGCCGGCCTCGTCGTCACCGCTACTCAGATTGGCTACGCCTTTGGGCTTGTGCTGATTGTTCCCCTCGGCGACCTCGTGGACCGCCGTCGGTTGATCCCTCTGGTTCTCGTCGGAGCGACGTTCGCCCTCGTCGGCGCCGCCGGCGCTCCCACTCTCGGGGTTCTCCTTGCCAGTTCGCTCTTCCTGGGCCTCACGACGGTGGTAGCCCAGATACTGGTCCCGTTCGCGGCGACCCTCGCCGAGGAGAGCGAGCGCGGACGGGTCGTCGGCGCGGTGATGAGCGGACTGCTCCTCGGCATCCTCCTCGCCCGCACCGTCTCCGGCTTGATCAGCCAGATTGCCGGCTGGCACGTCGTCTATATCGTTGCCGCGGTGCTGACGGTCGTCTTGATCGTGGTGCTCTGGCGTGAGTTGCCGCGTCTGCCGACCCCAATTCCGCTGACCCCGGAGTCGTACCGCGGTCTGCTAAGTTCGGTCCTCCAGTTGTTGAGCACCGAGCCGGTCCTCCGACGGCGTTCGATCTACGGCGCGCTGACCTTCGCCGCCTTTAACGTCTTTTGGACGAGCGCCGCGTTTCTCCTATCCCGCCCACCCTACGGATACAACCAGGCGATCATCGGACTCTTCGGACTCCTCGGCGCGGCCGGCGCGCTCACCGCGTCAGTCGCCGGACGGCTTGCCGACCGGGGCTGGGCCCACCGGGCAACCGGCGGGTTTCTCCTGGCCGCGACCGCTTCCTTCGGGCTGCTGGCACTCGGTGGGCAGTGGCTCATTCCCCTCGTTCTCGGCGTGGTCATCCTGGACCTGGGCGCTCAGGGCACGCACATTACCAACCAGAGCGAGATCTACCGGCTCCATCCCGATGCCCGCAGCCGACTCACGACCGCCTACATGACGTCATATTTCATCGGCGGCGCGCTCGGCTCGGCCACGTCAGCCTTCACCTTCGGGCGCTACGGCTGGGTTGGTGTCTCGGGGTTGGGCGCGTTCTACTGTGTCGCCGCGCTTGGCCTCTGGCTGTTCCCCGACCGGGTCCATTCCTCGTAGATGTCGGCGATGACGTCGTCGATGGGCGCGCGGTGGGTCTCGACGTCCCGGACGTTGACCTGGGAGGCCGCCGCTTCAAGTAGCGTGGTGAGTTTCACCCTCGTCGCATCGAAGACGTATTCGTGACGCGCGCCACTGCTCTCGACGAGGCTGGCGCCGGGAAGGTCCGGGGCTGGGCCAGCGGTTTCGGTTTCAATCGAGAGGCGGCGCCGGTCGGCAACGCCGCGGCGCAGCCGATCGAAATCGCCGTCGAACGCGATTTGTCCCTGGTGAATCATGACGATGCGCCCGGCCAACTGCTCCAAATCGCTCATGTCGTGGCTGGTGACCATCACGGTCACTTGATGCTCGCGGTTCAGGTCCTTGATGAACGTCAGCACGTTCCGCTTCGCCAGGACGTCTAGCCCCAGGGTCGGCTCGTCCAAAAAGAGAATCTCCGGCTCGTGCAGCAAGGCGAGGCCGAGTTCGGCGCGCATCTTCTGGCCGAGGCTCAGTTCGCGGGCCGGCGCGTTGAAGAACTCTTCGAGGCCAAGAACGCTTCGCGCGAAGTCGAGCATCCGGTCGTAGCGCTCGACGGGAACGTCCCAGACAACCCGCTTCCACTCAAAGCTGGCCCACACCGGGTGGTCCCACCAGAGTTCGGTGCGCTGGCCAAAGACCACGCCGATCCGGCCGACGTAGCGTCGGCGTTCGTGAACCGGATCCATCCCCAGCGCTCGGACGGTTCCGCGATCCGGAGTGAGCAGCCCGGCGAGTAGCTTGACGGTCGTGCTTTTGCCGGCGCCGTTGGGTCCGGCGTAGGCGACGATTTCCCCCTTCTGGACCCGCAAGTCGATGCCGCGAAGGGCGTGAATTTCCTGCACCCGGGGTCGGACGAGGGAACGCAGAAGTTCGCTCGGACGCTCGGCGCGCTGCACCCGTGAGAAGACTTTCCAGACCCCGCTCAACTCAACGGCGGTGTCCCATGGAATGGTAGCGCTGCGAGCCGGTGTAGCCATAGTGTCGCATCCCCTTCCGATAAACCAGGATTGTCAGCGCCAGAAACCCGAGCGCCGCGGCCGGCGTCACCAGGCCAGTGGGCAACGGCGCGGCGATGCCGAGGAGCGCCCGAACCGGATACCACGCGACGAAGCCGGCTGGTACCACGGTCAAGAGTCCGCCAAGCAACAGCGGAGCGACGCCGTCGAGAGGAAACGGCTTGAGTTGATCGATCATGCGCATGGCCGATGAGCTAATTTCCTCGGCACCGCGCGGCGACCAGAACGCCAGGCTTCCCCAGAGGAACGAAAAGGCCAGGATGACCCCGAGCGAACCGAGGACGTTGGCGCCGAAAAGCCCCAGCCAGCCCGGAGATACCTCAATCGAGAGGCGCTGTCCGGCCAGAACCATCAAGACGAGCCCCGGCAGAGTCGCGGTCAACCCGGAAAAGGGGGTGAATCCGTCGACCAGGAGCGCCAGCCAGAAGGACTGGGGCTGGATCAAGACGTGGTCGAGTTGCCCGCGGCCGATCCGCCGGCTGATAAAGGCAATGTTGAACCCGAAGATGCCGTCGACGATGCCGCGAACCAGGATGGCGTAGCCGAGCATAAACACCACTTGATCCCGCGACCAACTGCCGATGCCGTCAAACCGCTCCGCCAACAGTAACGCCCCGACGACCAGCGTCAGGTTCACGAACAGATCCGAGATGAAGTACGTCACCGCGGTAATAGGATCCTGGAGGATCCAGGTCAGGTCCATCCAGGCGTAGAGCCGCCACAATTTGAGAACTCTCACCCGCCATGCACCGCGAGTTTTTGTCGGTATACTTGCCAGAGCCAGCGGGCAAGGAGCCAGAGTAGGACTGCCCAGACCAACTGACTGACCAGTAAAGGTCCGATCGGCCCGGTGCCGGTATAAATGCGCAATGGGGCGGAAGCCATCGCCGCGAAGGGAAGGAACGAGAACAGGTTGCCGAGGTTCCCCGGAAGGAGCGCTAGAGGAAGCATGGCTCCCGACAGCACCGCGGTGACCCCGCCCCGAACCCGGTCGACCATGTAGACGTTGTGATGAAAAGCCACGGCGAGCGCGCCGAAGCAAAGATCAATCGCGAGGCCGACCGCGACCGCGAGAACCAGGCTCAGGGCGAACCAGCCCAGAGCGATCGGACTGCTCGGCGCCGAATTAACCCCCAGAAGCGGTGCGAGCAGCAACAAGGGAAGGGAAAAGAGGACGAGACCGACGAGCCACCGACCAACCGTTTCGGCCACGAGCTGGCCGACCAGTCCCATCGGACGAAGAAAGCGACCACCGAGATCTCCCTGAAAGAGGAGCCAGGCGATTTCGGTCCGCCCGGCGAGGGGTTCGGCGAAAACCTCGCTGATCAGCGTGTAGGTCAGGACCCCGTCGAGGGTCATCCCGGAAACCTCGCCCTTGCCGCTGAGAATAATGCGCCAGAGGGCGAGGAGCACGGCTACCCGGAGGAACCGCAGCAGATAATCCATGAGAAAGAGCGGCCCCTCACCCAACTGTCCGGTCGCGGCCATCGTCGCGGTGGCTCGGCACTGCCGCGCGAAGAGCAACCAGGCAGGTCGCGGCCGATGCCTCTGGCTCTCGGGCCATTGCTTTTTGACGGCGGTACTCATGGCGTTCCCGTCGCACCCATTCCAAACCGCTCGCTTTGACGCGGTAAAGAACAGCATACACTATTCGATGGATCGGTCTGGTTGCTCCCGTTGACGCTCTGAAAGGAGAGGCACCTGATTCCGATTCTGTTTCTTGACGACGGCGGGGTGATCAGCGACAACAGCCGTCGTGGTCCACAATGGCAGCAGTTGGCTGGCGAGTTCTTCGCCCCGCGGCTCGGCGGAGATCCGGCCGATTGGCGGCGAGCGAACCGGGTCGTCTTCGACCGTCTCTTTGCAGAGTTCCTCGTCCAAATGGAGCGGAACTTCGAACTTGATCCGGCTGCCGCCCGGGCGCGCTACGTTCAGTGCTGGCTCCGTGACATGGCCGAGGAGGTTGGCGTCGCCGCACCCGAAGATTCCGCCGACTGTGTCGTCCTTGCCGAGGCTGCCCACGCCTACATTACCGCGCGAGTCGACGCGGCGTACCCAGGAGTCCCGGAAGCCATCTGGGCGCTGAATCAGGCGGGTTGCACCCTCTATACCGCCTCCGGCGAGCACTCCCGAGATCTGGCCGGCTACCTCAGCTGCCTGGGGGTGGTTCAGTGCTTTGTGACCCTCTACGGTGTGGACCTCGTCGGCGTGCCGAAGGAGAATCCTCGCTATTACGAGCGGATTTTCGCGCACGCCGGAGTCACGCCCTCCGACGCGCTCGTCGTCGACGACAGCGAGAAGCGTCTCGACCACGCCAGCGCCTCCGGCGCGCGCACCGTGCTCTGTGGTCCGCGGTCGCCGGCCTCATCGCGACACCGACATATCGTGGCTCTGGCGGCGCTGCCGGAACTGCTGCAGATAGGCTGAAACTCTCACGTGGTATGCTTTTCGGCAGAAAAGCGGAAACTCCGACGAAGGGGAGTTCGATGCGCGCCGTCACGATTCAGGTTCGGAAGAAGGGAACGATCACCTTACCGCGCGAAATTCGGGAGCGCTATGGATTGGCAGAGGGTGCCGTGTTTACCCTCGTTGACCGCGGCGAGGGAGCCCTCGTGCTGGTCCCATTCGTCTCGAAGGTCGCCCAATTAGGAGATCAGGCCGCGGCCGTGATTGAACGCGATGACGTTCAAATCGACGAGATACTGGCTGCTCTGGACGAAGAGCGAGTAGATTATTACCACGACCACTATGCTCGACCCTAGCTTAGCGGTACCTCGCCTCTTTTTTGACAGTAGTGCGCTGATCTCTGGAGTCATCTCCGCGTCAGGTGGGGCACGGGCTCTTCTGATCCTCGCCGAGAGTAAATTGGTGACGATAACGATATCGGAGCAGGTCGTGGTTGGGACCGAGCGTGCCCTGGCTCGTAAGGCAATTCGGGCGCTACCGTATTACCGGAGCGCCCTTCGCGCAACGAATCTCGTCATTGCCCGCGATCCCTCGCCAGACGATTTACGGGTCCACGCCGGGATTATTGGGCACCCGCCGGACGTGCCAATCATCGTTGCGGCAATGCAGGTCGAGGTTGAGTATCTGGTCACCCTGAACCGCCGCCACTTCATCGATGACCCCGGCGTAGCCGCACGCTCCGGTTTATCGATCGGAACGCCAGGCGATGCTCTTGCCTGGGTGCGCGAGCGTCTTACGAAAGACCCCGAGAATGTTTAACGTTTGTCCCGCCTGCGGGGTCTACGCGGCGGAAAAAGCGATCGATCCGGCCGGCCCCTTCGCGGTCTGCCCGACCTGCGGATATCGTCACCCTTTTCACCGTTTGCCGCTCTTTGTCGTCACCGGAGCGAGCGGAGCCGGTAAGTCGACGGTCTGCCTGACCCTGCCGGAGCGCCTCCCGGAGTGCGTGACGCTGGAGATGGACATTCTCTGGCGACCGGAGTTCAATCGTCCAGACGACGACTATCGCGCCTTTCGGGACGTCTGGTTGCGAATCGCCAAAAACGTCGGCCAGAGCGGTCGGCCGGTCGTGCTCGGCGGCAGCGCGGTCCCCGGTCAGTTCGAGCGTTGTTCGGAGGCCCGCTACTTCGCCGCGATTTACTACCTCGCCCTGGTCTGCGACGACGAGACTCTCGCCGCGCGCCTGCGGGCCCGGCCAGCCTGGCGAGAATCCGCCGGAGACGACTTCGTGGGGCGGATGCTTGCCTTCAACGGCTGGCTGAAGGAAAATGCCACCACGAGTGCCAGCCCGGCACGTCCCCAGCTGGATCTGCTGGATACCACCAGTCTTTCTCCAATCGAAACCGTGGAGCGGGTAGCTACCTGGGTGAGGGGGTGCGCGGGGGCGACTAATTCAGTACGATAAGGCGTAGCGCAGTCAAAGGAGTACAACAACGTGAGCGAACTGCCCCCCGCGCTTCTCGGCCGTCATTACCGGACCGGGGAACTGGTGATGCTGACGGTTCAGGACGGGCGAGTGACCGGAGTGGACCGACCGGTGGGTCAGCCGGCAATCGGTGGTCCGGATTGCTGGCTGGCGCCGGGATTGGTGGACGTTCAGGTCAACGGCTTTCAAGGCCACGACGTGAACAGTCCCGAGGTAACCCCCGACGAGATTGTCGCGCTGGTCCACGCCCTGTGGCAGACCGGCGTCACCCACTTTTGCCCCACCGTGACGACCGGATCCTTTGAGCGGATGTCGCGGGCGTGCGCCGCCATCGCGGCGGCTTGCGAGGCGGACCCCGCGGTCGACCACGCCGTGCTGGCGATTCACGTCGAAGGTCCCTACATCGCGCCGGAGGATGGGCCGCGTGGCGCCCACCCCCGCGCCCACGTCCGCCCGCCGAGCTATGCCGAGTTTCGGCGCTTGCAGGATGCCGCCCGGGGACGAATTGGTCTGCTAACCCTCGCGCCGGAGCAGCCGGGCGCGCTGGAGTTTATCGGGCGCTTGACGGACGAGGGAATCGTCGTCTCGCTCGGTCACCACGCCGCGAACTCCGAGCAAATCGCCGCGGCGACGCGCGCCGGAGCGCGCCTCTGCACCCACCTGGGGAACGGTGCCCACGCGGTACTCCCTCGCCACCCGAACTATATCTGGGATCAACTTGCCGAGGATGGTCTCTGGGCGAGTATCATCGTGGATGGTCATCACCTTCCGCCCGCGGTCGTGCGCTGCTTCACGCGGGCAAAAGGATTGGAACGCCTGATCCTGGTCAGCGACGCGGTCGCTCCGGGAGGATTGCCTCCCGGCCGCTACGCGCAGATGGACCGCGAGGTCGAGTTGTCTCCGGACGGGCGTCTTTCCCTGGTCGGCACGCCGTATCTGGCGGGAGCGGCACGTCCGTTGATCGACGGCGTGGCTAACCTGCGCCATTTCGCCGACGTGTCGCTCGCCGACGCGCTCGAAGCCGCCGCCCACCAGCCGGCGCGCTTACTGAGCGCTGCCGACCGGGTGGGAGATGTCGTCGTCGGCGCGCCCGCGGACCTGGTCGTGCTCCGCGACGAGGGACCGAATCTCATCGCCGTGGCGACCGTGACCCGCGGCAAAGTCGTTTATTCCATCACGTAGAGGATTGAATTGATATGACCGGCGAGTTATTGCCGAATCGAGAACCTCGGCGCCTTTCCGCGGATTCCCTTGCCGTCGAGGTTTATCCCAACCGCCAGGAACTTGGCAAGGCCGCGGCCCATACCGTGGCCGACTGGTTGCGCCACGCGCTCGCCACGCGGGAGCGCGTGGCAGCCATTTTTGCTTCCGCGCCCTCCCAGGAAGAGTTTCTCGCCGCGCTGGTTACCGAGCCAGGCGTCGACTGGTCGCGCGTCGTCGCGTTTCATTTGGACGAGTACGTTGGCCTCCCGCACGACGCTCCGCAGAGTTTCGCGCAGTTTTTGCGGCAACGCCTTTTCGACAAGGTACGCCCGGGCGCCGTCCACTATCTCGACGGCCTGGAGGATCCCCAGCACGCCTGTCGCCGTTACGCCGATTTGCTGGCTAGCAATCCCCTGGCGGTAGCCTGTATCGGCATCGGGGAAAATGGCCACCTGGCCTTCAACGATCCCCACGTCGCCGATTTTGCCGATCCCTTCCTGGTGAAACCGGTCGAAATCGACGAGGTGTCTCGGACCCAGCAAGTTCACGATGGCTGCTTTGCTCGGATCGACCTCGTTCCGCGTCTGGCGCTGACCGTGACCATGCCGGCGATTTTCGCGGCGGAGCGCATCGCGGTGATGGTGCCCGGCCCGACCAAGGCTCGCGCCGTCCAGGCTACCCTCCAGGGGCCAATCGCGACCGCGTGCCCGGCCTCGATTCTCCGCCGTCACCCCCACGCTGTCCTGTTCGTCGACGAACCGGCGGCTTCGTTGGTGTGAAGAGTTTGTTCGTAACGCGGAGGCATCGAGTCCCCTTTTTTGAGGAGTACCGCTTTGCAGTATGCGATTTGCAATGAACTGTTCGAGGGGTGGGATCTCGAGCGGGTGTTTCGCTTCGTGTCGGAATTGGGCTATGAGTCGGTGGAGTTGGCGCCGTTTACCCTGGCGAAGAGTATCGACGAACTCTCCGTCGAGCGAAGGCGAGACATTGCCCGGAGCGCGGCGGCGCACGGGCTGGCGATTGCCGGGATGCACTGGCTCCTGGTGGGCCCGAGCGGCCTGCAGATCAATCACCCGGACCCGACCGTCCGCGCGCGGACGACGGCCTATCTGGAGGAACTGATCCGCGCCTGCGCGGACCTCGGCGGAAAGGTCCTCGTTTTTGGCTCGCCTAAGCAGCGTTGGGTCCCGCCGGAGGTCGATTATGGCGAGGCGACGCGCTACGCCCGCGATGTCTTTGCCGCCTGTGCCCGAGTCGCCGAGGCGGCGGGGGTGACCTTCTGCCTGGAGGCGCTACCCGCTCCGGAGGCGAACTTCCTGACGACGACCGCCGAGGCGATCGAACTCGTCCGGGCCATTGATAGTCCGGCCCTCCGGATGATCCTCGACGTGAAGAGCATGGCTTCCGAACCGGTCGAGATGCCCGACCTCATTCGGCAGGCCGCGCCGTATCTGGCTCACTTTCACGCTAACGACGCCAACCGTCGAGGGCCCGGCGCGGGCGATGTCGACTTCGTGCCAGTCTTCCAGACGCTTCGGGAAGTCGGCTACCGCGGTTACGTCTCGGTCGAAGTCTTCGACTTCAGCCAGGGCCCGGAGGCGATTGCCCGCGAGAGCCTGGCCTACATGCGGAGGTGCGAGGAGGTTGGGGACAAGAGAACGAGGGTTGGGAAGTGATATTACGCCATTTCCCAACCCGGTTTTCCCAAATCCTTACCCTTCGCCGCGTCCCAGTCGTTCGAACAGCCGGCAGTAGGCGGCTTTACCGCGCTCGAAGTTGTTCAAACGGAGAAACTCGTTCGGAGCGTGGTAGCGCTCGTCGTCCATACCGAAGCCGAAGCCCACGGTGTAGACGCCCAGCGTGCGCTGAAAGAGTTCGGTGACCGGAATCGTGCCGCCGTTGCGGGTGTAGTACGGTTCTTTGTCGTAGAGTTCGACGAGCACGTCGCGGGCGGCCTGATTTCCCCACTGGTCGATTGGCATACCGTAAGGCTTTGCGGTTCCTTTACTCCGGCGGACGGTGATTTCGACGCCGGGTGGGGTGTGCCGCGTGACGTGCTCTTCGATCCGGTCGAGGATCCGGTCCGGGTTCTGGTCCGGAACCAGACGGCAGGTAATCTTGGCGTGGGCCTCGTTGGGTAGGACAGTCTTGCTCCCAACGCCCTGGAAACCACCCCAGAGGCCGTTCAATTCGAGGGTTGGCCGCGCCGCGATGCGCTCGCGCGGGGTATAACCCTGCTCGCCGAACAGCTCCGTCACTCCAAGATCGCGCTTGAACTCGGCTTCGTCGAAGGGAATCGCGGCGAGGCTGGCGCGGTCCTCCGGCGTGAGGGGCACAACGTCGTCATAGAAGCCCTCGACGAGAATCCGCCCGTCTTCGCCGCGCATGGAATCCAGGAGTTGTACCAGTGCGTGGAGGGGATTCTGGACCGCCCCGCCGTAAAGTCCGGAGTGGAGGTCGCTATTCGCGCCGCGCGCGTGGAGTTCCAGTCCGGCCAGGCCCCGATTCCCAATCGGAATCTCCGGCTGGTTCTCGCTCCACTGCCCGCTGTCGCCACTCACCACCAGATCACCGGCGAAGCGATCCTTGTTCGCGACGAGGAAGCCGGGAACCTGGGGGCTACCGATTTCTTCCTGACCCTCGTAAAAGAACTTGACGTTCACCGGCAGTTCTCCGGTCGTCTTGAGAAGCGCCTCGAGGGCGATGATCTGGAGGTACAGGTTGGCCTTCATATCCGACACGCCGCGGGCGTAGATCCGGCCATTTCGCTCGGTCGGCTCGAAAGGCGGGCTCTCCCAGAGATTGAGCGGATCCACTGGTTGAACGTCAAAGTGACCGTAGAGCAGAATCGTCGGCTTGCCGGGAGCGTGCAGCCACTCGCCGTACACGACCGGATGACCGCCGGTCTCCATGATCTCTACGCCCTCGATTCCGGCCTCGTGCATGCGGTCGGCGACCCATTCGGCGGCGCGCCGCACGTCGCCAGCATTTTCCGGCAGCGCCGAGATGCTTGGAATGCGGAGGAGGTCGTCGAGTTCCGCTCGGTAGCGCGATCGGTTTTCTCCGAGATAAGCTTCCCAGTCTGGCATGAATCTACTCCTCTTCGGTTCTCAGCAGGTCACATGATACCATCCACCGCTCGGATTTCTCGCGGTGACCGGCCGAGTGGCACAGTGCGTGCAGCCACCCCACCGGCGAAAGGGGCATCGCCCCGGATGGAGGATTCAGTGACAACCGCGGCTGACTGCTTAGTTGAGACCATTCAACACTGGGGCGTCGATACCGTTTTTGGCCTGCCCGGCGATGGGATCAACGGGATCATGGAGGCGCTACGCCAGCGAGCCGACAGCATTCGATTCATTCAGGTACGCCACGAGGAATCGGCCGCCTTCATGGCCACGGCCTACGCCAAATACACCGGCCGGCTGGGCTGCTGCCTGGCGACGTCCGGCCCGGGCGCCATCCATTTGCTGAACGGCCTGTACGACGCAAAACTCGACCAGATACCGGTTCTCGCTCTGACCGGCACCACCTACCACGACCTGATTGGCACTCACTATCAGCAGGACATCGACGAAACGGTGCTCTATCAAGGCGTTGCCGCGTACAACGAGCGCGTCATGGGACCGTCGCACGTGCGGGCAGTGGCGGACCTCGCCTGTCGCACCGCGCTAAGTGATAAGTGTGTCGCCCATGTCAACTTCCCGACCGACATGCAGCACTGGCAGATGCCCGGGCACCCCTCTTCACCGCGCGTTCTCAGCGCCACGTCCCAGGCGTTCGCCTGCAGCGCGCAGTTGCCGGCCACGGGCGACCTGGAGCGCGCGGCGGCCATCCTCGACCAGGGTAAGCAAATCTGCATCCTCGCTGGCCGGGGAGCGCTGGGAGCCGGTCCGGAGCTCGAAGCCCTGGCCGAGAAGCTGGGCGCCCCAATCGTCAAAGCGCTGCTCGGCAAGGCCTGCGTCCCCGACGACAGCCCGTACACGACCGGCGGCATTGGTCTGCTGGGCACGAAGCCGTCGGAAGAGGCGATGCAGAACTGCGACACCCTGCTGATCGTCGGCAGCAGCTTCCCCTACATGGACTTCTATCCCAAGCCGGGGAAGGCCCAGGCGGTTCAGATCGACCGCAACCCGACCCGGATCGGTCTGCGCTACCCGGTCGACATCGGTCTGGTCGGCGACAGCCGCGAGACGCTTCAACTCTTGCTGCCCATGGCGCGGCCCCACAAGGATCGGAGCTTCCTCCAGACCGCTCAGCAGGGCATGGTCGACTGGTGGAAATTGATGGACGCGCGAGCGAACTGGAACATCACGCCAATGCACCCGGAGATCGTGGCGCAGGCGGTGTCCGAGGTCGCGGCCGACGGCGCGATTATCTCCACCGACAGTGGTACGGTCACGACCTGGATCGCCCGACACTTTCGGATTCGTCGCGGACAAGCGTTTTCACTCTCCGGTAATCTTGCCACGATGGCCTGTGGTCTTCCGTACGCCATCGCCGCGAAGGTCGCGTATCCGGACCGCCAGTCGATCGCCTTTGTCGGCGACGGCGCGTTCACGATGCTCATGGGCGACTTCGCGACGGCCGTGAAGTACAACCTGCCAATCGTTTGTGTGATCATCAAGAACAACGTTCTCGGCCAGATTATGTGGGAGCAGATGGTCTTTCTGGGAAACCCGCAGTATGGCGTGGAGTTGTGGCCGATCGACTTCGCCGCGTTTGCCCGCGCGTGCGGCGGGGTTGGCATCACCGTCAACCGTCCGGACGAACTCCGGCCGGCGCTCGCCGCGGCGATCTCGTCCGGGAAACCCGCGGTTGTCGAGTGCGTGGTCACGCCCTTTGAGCCGCCCATGCCGGCGGAAGTCACTCCCGAGCAAGCGCTCCACTTTGCCGAGGCCCTGGCCCGCGGTGAGCCCAATCGCATTCGGATCGCCGAAACAATCTTCCGCGACCGCATCCACGACCTGATCCAGGGGTAACGACTCGGCGCAACCACACAATATAATATAATCGGCTTGTCGGGAACACTGCTTGCATGAGGGAGCGGCCGGCTGGGGGGGACGCGACGGGTGGAGAATCAACCGACCAAGCAGAAATCTGGGCGTCAAGAGGACGTGCCCGCGGCCTGGAGCATCCTCGAGGCCATTCCCGAACCCCTCGTCGTGGTCACTCTTCCGGGACAGGTTGCCTACGCGAACGCGGAAGCCGCGCAACTGTTTGGCTACCCCCAGGCGTCACTGATTGGTCAGCCACTAGGTCTCCTGCTACGCTCGGCCAGCGGGGAGCCTTTTAACGACGACCTGGAATATGAGTTGGCGCGGGCCCGAAAGGACGCGGGTTTCCCGCGCAGTTGGTCCAGCCGGCGGGCTTTGGGCGTTCACCCGAACGGTCAGCAGTTTCCGGTGGAGGTGCGGCCGCGAGAGACCGCGCCATTTGGCGAGCGTCGCGTTCTCCTCGCGCTGCGAGACCTTTCGCGGGCGGAAAGTCTTGCCGACGAGCGGAATCGGCTCATCGCTCACGAAGAAACAATCGCGCGCATCGCGCAGTCGCTGGTCGATCAGACCGACCTGGCGACGGTCGTGGAACTGCTGGTCGCGGAAGGCCGGCGGATGCTGGATTTTGAAGTCGTCGTGATCTGGCTGGCCGACCCCGCGCGGCGCACGCTCACCCTCGTGGCCCAACGCGACCTTTCGCCGGCGGAGGCCGCTCGCCTGAGTCAACTGACCTTTGACAGCCCTTTCGTCGCCGCGGCCGCGGCAAAAGACCGCGAGGTGAAAGCGGTTTCCGATGTCGCGGTCGCCCGCTTACCCGAGGACATCCGTCGCTCGCTCGAGCAGGGCGGCCTGGCGAGCGTCATCGCCGTGCCGATCTTTCAGAAGCAGCGATTGCTCGGGGTCGTCTCCTACGGTTCGCGAAGTCCGCGCCAATTCAATGTAGGGGAACTTGCCTTCCACCGCGCTCTCGCCGACCTCTTCGCGGTGGCCATCGAAAACGCGCGGCTGTACGGCGAGCTAAACCAGGCGATGAAGCTGCGCGAGGAGTTTATCGGCGCGGCCGGCCACGAACTGAAGACGCCGGTCACCGTGATCAAAGGTCGAACCCAACTCCTCCTGAAAGAGGCGACCGACGAACCGGTGGTGCGAGCGCTCCAAACGATCGAGCGTCAGACCGACCGGATCACCAGTCTGATCGACGACCTGCTGGCGATTGCCCGGCTGCGGACCGGGCTGGAGAAGCTCAAGCCCGAGGTCTTCGATCTGGGCAAACTGCTGGAGCAGCAGGTGGAGGACGTGGCCCGCACGACCGAGCATCACCAATTTCAGCCGCGAGTTGACGAACCGCTCTGGGTCGATGCCGCGTCCACGCTCATCGGCGAGGTGATCCGGCACTTGCTGGAAAATGCCATTCGCTACTCCCCCGGCGGCGGCCTGATCGTGGCCCGCGCGGAGCGCCGGGGAAACCAGGCGATCGTGCAAATCGTCGATCACGGAGTCGGTATCCCGCCCGAGCGGCAACGCTACGTCTTTGAGCCGTTCTATGAGTCGGTTCCCGCCGGCGCTCCCGGTTACATCGGGTTGGTTAGTTTGGGCCTCTATCTCAGCAAGCAGATCATTAACGCGCAAGGCGGTCAAATCTGGCTGATCAGCGCTCCGGGTAAGGGATCGACTTTCGCCTTCAGTCTGCCGCTGACCCGGGCGCCGGAAACCGGGGCAGCCGCCGCGGCGCATTGATCGGCGTCCACGCTCCACTCGCTTGCTCGCGCCACGGCGACCGGGCCGCGCGGCTTATCGCCGCTTGCCATTTCCCACCAGGCTGGCCTCGGCGCGTCGGCCTTTGCGGCCGGGGGCCTCGATCGCCAGCAGGCTCGGATCGAAGAAGGTATGCTCGCCGGTGGGCAGAACCAGCGCGCGATCCGGGGCCAGGCGTTCCATGAAGTCGGCCACGTGGCAAACGATAATCAGACTGCCCCGGTAATCCTGCAACACCTTCAACAGCGCTTCCTGAGACGCCGGATCGAGGTTGTTCGTCGGTTCGTCGAGGAGGAGCAAGTTCGCCTTCTCCAGAAAGAGCTTTGCCAGCGCGAGGCGGGTCCGCTCGCCGCCGGAGAGGGTGCCGACCTGCTGATAGACCTTCATGCCGGTGAAGAGAAATGTGCCAAGGAAGGCGCGAATCTGGGCGTCTACCATGTGAGGCAGGGGACACGAGGTTGCCGAGCGGCGCGCTTCGTCGAAGACCGTCGACGAGGGGTCCATGGCCTCGTGTTCCTGGGCGTAGTAGCCAATCCGCACGTTCTGGCCGAGGCGAACCTGGCCATCGTCGACCGGGACGCGACCGGAGATGGCCTTGAGTAAGGTCGTCTTACCGGCGCCGTTCGGCCCGATGAGCGCGAGTTTCTGCCCGCGCTCCTGGGCGAACTCGATCCCGGCTAAAACGATGTTCTGCTCGTACGCTTTCCAGAGTTCCTCAACTTCGAGTACCACGCGAGCGGTCGGTGGTGGATCGATCGCTTTGAGGCGAGGAGCCTTCGACTCCTTCGGCGCGGTCGGCACGATCTCGCGGAGTTTCTCGATCCGTCGCTCGATCTGGCGGGCTTGCCCTGCTCGCGTCCCGGCTTGAAAGCGATCGGCCGTCACCTGGAGGCGATCGATCTCCTTCCCGAGGACCCGGGCTTGCTTTTCGGCCTGGATTCTCCGCGCCTCGCGTTGGGCGACATAACGAGAATAGTTTCCCAGGTAGATTTCCAGCTGACCGGTTTGCTCGTCGATGCGGAGCACGCGACTGATCGAGCGGTCGAGGAGTACCAGATCGTGCGAAACGAGGAGCACGGTTCCGGGGAAGTTGCCGAGGAAATCCATGAGCCAGGCCGCGGCAGACCGATCCAGATGATTGGTTGGCTCGTCGAGCAAAAGCAGATCCGGCCAGCGGAAGAGCTGGGCGGCGAGCGCCAGGCGGGTCTTTTGACCGCCGCTCAGATTTGCGAACGGCCGGTCCAGCGAAACGTGGCCCAGCCCAAGCCCGTCGAGCATTTGCCGAGCGAGCGATTCGCCCTCGTACCCGCCGCGGTGCTCCCAGGCTAACTGAAGCTTTCCGTATCGCGTCAGAGCGTCGGTCAACTGGGCGCTGCCGGGCGCGGCGGTAGTCATCTCTTGCTCGACCTGCTCCAGGTCTCGGGCCAGTTGGAGCAAGCCGCGAGCGTCCAGCAGGCATTCCAACGCGGTTTGATCCGGCCGGAAGGCCACCCGGGGTTCCTGAGGCAGATAGGCAAAGTTCTCCGGAGCCAGCACGGTGCCGTTGTCCGGAAGGGACTGGCTGGCGAGTATCTTCAAGAGACTGGTCTTCCCGGCGCCGTTGACGCCGACCAGGCCGACTTTCTCGCCCGGGTGTAATTCGAAAGAGACCTCGTTGAGGATTGTCCGACCGCCGAGGGTCAGACTGACGTTTTCAACCAGGAGCATTGACGCGAGCACCTCCACCGGGACGGCCACGGCAGCGCTACGCGTCCCCAAGCCCGAGTTTTCGCAACGAAAGGACCGCGGCGCACTGCTCGCGCCCGCGGTCCCTGAATTGGCAGAATTAAACCGAGAAATCGTGACAAAACGGGCAAAACCGAAAACCAGTCAAACGTTAAAACGTCTGACCAATTACCGTTGCCCCCGAACACTCTACCGGCTTCAGTCGGGGCGTGAGTCCGAAGCCGGAGTCCCAGTTGCGAGACCAAAGCCCTTCACGTTCATCACGTTATCAAGTATATCTGGCGTGAGGGATGCTGTAAAGGCACCGACCTGACCGAGTCCGGGTAACCGACGCGCCTATCCGTGGCCTGAGCGGTATACCCCGGCTCCCCGGGTACGCTATGATGCTGGGAACAAATCGAGAAGGGGTTTTTCGCGCGGCGATGGGGGATTGCGCCGGATGGCGCCCGCGCGCGGGGAGTTATGCGACAAGCACTTCAGCGTGGACGAGCGAGGTTCTCCGATGTTCCCTGGTGGCGGCGCGCCCTGTACTGGGATGGGACGATCGGCGGCATCTACGCCGTTATCGTCGGGGGAACGGTTCAGACTGGCGTTATCCTCTGGGCAGGCGGCGGCGCCTTCGACCTTGGTCTGCTTTCGGCGCTGACGACCGGCGGCGGATTCATCGTCCTGGCCATGCGCTACTTCGAGCGGCGTTCCGGTTCTCACCGCAATCTGACCCGTTTCGGCTGGACCGTGGCGCGGGTCATCTGGCTGCCCCTGGTAGTATTTCTGGTCCTGACGACTGGCTTCGGCGATGTCGGGCGCTCGCTTGCCGTTCCGATCATGCTCGTCACGGTTCTCGCGTCGGCGGCTTTCGGCGCGGTCGGTAACGTCGCCTGGTATAGTTGGGTCGCCCGGCTCGTCCCCTCGGCCGAGCGTGGTGCTTTTATCGCCCAGCGTTCCCTCTGGACGAGTGTCGCGTCGCTGATCCTTTTCCCCATCGTCGGCTGGGTACTGGACCGCGGGACCGCGCTGCACCACGAGGCGTTCGGGTTCGCCTCGGTTCTGGTGTTACCGGTCATCAGCGGACTCGTCGGCTGGCGGTTGCTCAGCGTCGTTCCTGAACTCAACGCCCCCGCCCCGGGGACCAACGCGGCGCGGCGGAGTCGTCGGGGAGCGATTCCGGCCGGGCGATTCGCGCTCTACAACGCGGTGTGGCAAATCGCGGTCTATTTCTCGGCGCCGTTCTTTCAGGCATATGCCCTGGAGCGGCTCGGCTTTTCGTTTACCCTGCTGATGAACCTCCAGGTCCTCGGGCAAGTTATCTCGATCCTCACCCTTGGTTGGTGGGGTCAGATCATCGATCGGGTCGGTCTGAAACTGCCGCTGGCGGTCTGCAGCATTGGCAAGGGGCTGGTTCCAATTTTTTACATCGTTTCTACCCATGACGTCTGGTGGCCGGTGCTCGGCGCCTACATTTTTACCGTGCTCGACGCCGGAATTGGCACCGCCACCGGCACCGCCTTCGCCGAGATTTCCAGCGGGCGTCAGGGGAGCGCGCGGGTGGCCCACTTGAACCTGTTGATCAGCATTTGCGCGAGCGTGACCCCGCTCCTGGCCGGCGCGCTCGTCGCGCGCTTCCAGACTCCCGGGGTTGATATGCTTGCGCTGCTCTTCATTGTTTCGGCCGTGGGCCGGGCGCTCTCGGGAGTGATCCTGCTGATTCCGGAGCGCCGCCGTCGCCTGCGGCCGCACAGCCCCGCCCTGCAAAGCATGACGGGGCCGACGGGGTAATCGAGCTTACTTCTGCGCTTGCAGGAAGTCCGTCAGGTCGTTGAGTTGCTGGGGTGTGATGTGACCGGCGTAGGCCGGCATATTATTGCCGCCATTCATAATGCGACTGATGATCTGATTGCGGGTCAGACGTCGGCCAACCCCGTCCAGGCTCGGTCCTTTGAGACCGCCCACGCCGCCGATGGCGTGACAGGCCTGGCAAGCCATGTTCTGATAGAGGGCCGCGCCCCGGACCTCGCTTGGCGTTTTCAGGTTCTGGGTCACCGACGCCGGCAGCGGCTCGACCGAGGTGAGCGGCGACCAGGGCGCGATCTCGCCTTCATAGACGAGCACCCCGATCGAAAGAAACGCGACCAGAACGATGCCCACTGCCCAGGGTCGGCGCCGCGGGCTGCGTTCGCCCTTATTAGCGACCAACGGCAGAACCAGGAAGAGAATGACGACCAAGGTCGGGAAGCCGATGATGAACTCGTTCTCAATCGACGGTGGGATGAGAGCGAGCAAGGCAAAGAGCCACAGGAAGTACCAGTCCGGCCGTGGATACGCCTGTAGGATCGACGGATCGGCCAATTTCTCGAGTGCCGGCGGTCCGACGAACGCCGCGAGCAGGACGACGATGAGTCCGACGCCGAGCGCGAAGACGACATCCTTCCACGCGGCGTCGGGCCAGAAGGGAATGCCCTCGGTTTCGAGGAGGTGATGGTAGCGCTCTTTGTAGGTCGCGGGATCGACCGGAACGCCCGGCGTGGGCATTTCGGAGATCCCAAGGAAGATCACCAGATAGAGGTGAATCCCGATCAACAGAAACATCAGCGCGGGAAGCAGAAAAACGTGGGTCGCGTAGAAACGCGTCAGGGTCGCGCCACCCACCGTCTGACCGGCGATCACGAGCTCGACGAGCTGTGGACCGATGAAGGGGGTGCGGGCAACCTGTTCGGCGGCGACGACGACGGCCCAATAGGCGCTCTGATCCCAGCGGAGGAGCTGGCCAGTGAAGGCCATGCCCAGGGTGAACAGCAGCAGAAAAGTTCCGGTCAGCCAGTTCAGTTCGCGCGGGAACTTATAGGATCCGTAGAGAAAGACGTGCGCGGCGTGGCAGGCGACGAGAATGACCATCGCCGAGGCGCCGAAGTAGTGGATCCCCCGGATCAGGCTTCCGAGCACCGCGCTGTGGGTAATGAACTGAATCGAATCGTAGGCGCTGTTCGGGGCCGGAACGTAGCTCATCGCCAGGGCGACCCCGGTGAGGATCTGGAAGATAAAGGCGACGAGCGTCGCGCTACCCAGTACGTAGAACCAGTCGGTCTCCGGGACCGGATGCTCGATGACCGGAAGGACCGACGTACTGATACCGAGTCGCTCGTTCAGCCAGCGATAAATGTTGTTGCCAATCGTGGTAACGCTCATGAACCCCTCACCCGACCGGTAGCGGGCGGGTGCGAATCTCTAGCACCCCGTTTACTATCCGATAATCGTAGCGAAAGAGTGGAAGTGGAGGCGGTCCCGCCGCGACCGCGCCGTCGGCGTAGTACACGCCGCCGTGACACGGGCAGATAAAGAGTTGCGCGTCTTGCACCCAGCGGACCGGGCAGCCCAGATGGGTGCAGTTGACCGCGAAGACGATGAACTCCTCCTGGCTCACCCGGCGGACCCACACCGCGGTCAGCGCGGTTAGTCCGGCCCAGGGGACCGGCGACGGATCGTGATAGACGGACTCGACGGTTTCACCGATCTGGAACGCGTCCACTGTCCCCAGAGGGACCCAGACGTTAAGGGTCGGCTTGATGAGTGGGCTCAGAAGGTAGGCCACCATGGGGACTGTCACGACCGCGCCAGCCAGAGCGGTCAGGGCGATTGAAATCCGGGACAGGAAAGTCCGGCGGCTCATCGCCTCCGGACTCGTGGTCCGCTCAGCCATGGAGCAACTCCCCGATCCAGCCCCGGAGGGCGACGGCGATCACGATCACTCCGACAACGCCAAAGGCCGGGCTGAGAACGAACCCCATAAACAAGAACCCGATTCCCCAGGCCAGAGTGAATGGCCAGTAGGAGGGCGAGGGGAGGTGGACCCCCGGTGGAAGCTCAAATGACGAGTAGTCGGGAAGACGGGGGCTATTTTGAGCTGGTGGTTCGGGCATACTCACGACGAAACTCCCTTCCGGGGCAAATCATACCCAAGAGTTGGTAGCGTGTTCTCCTGGTCCTCTTGCGCGAACCAGTGAGCGAAGGCGATCATCGCCGCGACAAAGCACCAGATTCCCCCGACCGTCCACATCAAGAGGCCGCCAAAGATCTGATCGTCCAGCGCGCTCATGCCTAGCGCCTGTCGAAAACTGGCGAAGAGAATCGGGTGGAGATAGGTCGGGTACAGCACCGTCGAACTGAAGGTGATCAGGGCTCCGACCATACTGGAGGTGAGCGCCCCGCCAAAGAGATACAAAATTTGGATTGGTTCCGCGATTGGCCAGGGAGAGGACGTGGGACGCAGAATCGGCCACCAGTACAACGTCGCGGTGACGAGGTAGCCGAGGTGTTCGAAGGCGTGGAGCAGCGAGTTGTTCAACGCGGCCTCGTAAAAGTAAGGTACGTGCCACACCCAGAGGACGACCGTCGCGACCGCGAAGGCTCCGAGCGGCTGGCACAGCCAGCGTAAAAACGGCAACTGAGCCACCTCGGCCAGAATCTCCAACAGTCGGTCGGGCGCGCCAAAGAGCAGGAGGGTCGGGACGATCAGCAGCAAGAATAAGTGCTGAATCATATGCGCGGTCAAAAGCGTATCGTCGGATAGCACGTCGAGCGGCGACATCAGCGCGAAGACCAGGCTCGCGAGCCCCAACGTCCAGCAAGCCAGGTGTCGCCGAGACGGACGCGCGTCTTCGCGCGCCGTCAGGGCATAGATTGCCGCCAGGACGAGAATCCCGGTCAGGATGCTCGGATCCAGGGTCCAATCGCTTAAGAGAACAGGGTCCACAGATATACCACCGGGAAGATGACGATCCACACCGCGTCGACGAAGTGCCAGTACAACGACACCGTTTCCACCGCGACGTTACCGCGAATCTCCGGACCGTCCTCGCGGACAACCGAGGCGACGGTCAGGATGGAGATCAGACCGATCAACACGTGAAAGCCGTGGAAGCCGGTCAGGGTGAAGAAAATCGACGTCCAGAGGTTCTGATCGATCGGCGCGCCCTCGCGGAAGAGGGTGATGTATTCGGTGCCCTGGCCGACGAGGAAAACCGCGCCGAGGACCACCGTGATGTACAGCCAGAGCTTGGCCCCGGAAACGTCACGGCGACTCAGCCGCGACGTGGCGAGCCCCATGGTGATGCTGGACGAGAGCAAGAATACCGTGAAGATAGCCGTCAGCCCCACGTTGAGATGCGCCTGGGGAGTCGGGCCGAGCGCCGGGACGTACTTGCCCCGGTAAACGATATAGGTCGTGATCAGCGTGAAGAAAAAGAACGCCTCGGATGAGATGAAAATAAGAATGCCAAACTGCGGCGCGGTCAGGAGCCCCAGGGGACCGACCGACCGCAGTTCCTGAAAGCCGTGATGCTCGGCCGGGTGCTCGACCATCGTTACCCCTCCCGAGCCTGAGCTTGCTTGTAGTCCAACAATGGCCGCCGGCTGTTGACTTCCGGAATTTCGTCGAAGTTATAGGGCGGAGGCGGCGAGGTCGTCGCCCATTCCAGGGTGTAGGCGTCCCAGGGGTCCGGGCCGGCCACGTCGCCCTGCCGGAAACTCTGAATGATGTTCCAGATCAGGAGCGCCATGCCGATGGCCATCACGAACGACCCGATCGTCGAGAGCAAGTTGAGTGGACCCCAACCGCTGGAAGCCGGATAGGTGTAGAAGTGGCGCGGCATGCCGTCAATCCCCAGGAAGTGCTGGGGGAAGAAAGTGACGTTCATGCCAATGACGATGAACCAGAAGCTGATCTTTCCCAATTTCTCGGACATTAAGCGTCCGGTCATCTTCGGGAACCAGTAATACAGGCCAGCCAACGCCCCGAAGATCACCCCACCGAAGAGGACGTAGTGCATGTGGGCGACCACGAAGTAGCTGTCGTGCAACTGCTGGTCGACCGGAGTAACCGCGAGCATTGGTCCGGTGAGCCCGCCGATGACGAAGTTACTGATCAGGGCGAGCGCGAAGAGCATTGCCGTGGTGAACTGGATCGATCCTTTCCAGACCGTCCCGAGCCAATTGAAGATCTTCACACCGGTTGGTACCGCGATGGCGACGCTGGTCGCCGAGAAGACCGCGTTGGCGGCTACCCCCAGCCCGGACGTAAACATGTGGTGCGCCCAGACGAGGAAACTCAGGAAGCCAATCGCGACGGTGGAACCGGCGATAAAGGTATAGCCGAAGATTGGTTTTCGGGCAAAGACCGGAATCGTCTCCGAAATCATGCCGAACGCCGGAAGAATGACGACGTAGACCTCCGGGTGGCCGAACGACCAGAAGATGTGCTCCCAAAGAACGACATTCCCGCCGAACTGGGGCTGGAAGAAGTGGGTTCCGATGGTGCGATCGAAGAGCAGCATAATCTGACCGGCGCCGAGGATTGGCAGAGCATAGAGAATCAGGAACGATTGAACGAAGACGGTCCAGGTAAAGAGCGGCAGCCGGATGAAGGTGAGGCCGCGCGCTCGCAGGAAGGTGATCGTGACGATCATGTTCAAGGCGGTGGCGATCGATCCCATACTGGCCATGAAGATGCCGGCCGACCAGTAGAGCGCGCCCGGACCAAACGAGAATGGCCGCTCGGTCAGGGGAGCGTACATGAACCACATCGCGTCGGGCGCCCCGCCGGCGATGAAGCTGAAGTAGAGCAAGAGTCCGCCGAACATAAACAGCCAGACGCTTAGCGCGTTCAGGCGGGGAAAAATCATGTCCCGCGCGCCGATTTGAAGCGGAACGATGAAATTAGCGAATCCCGCCAGCAAGGGCATCGCGACGAGGAAGATCATCGTCGTGCCGTGCATCGTGAACAGTTCGGTGTAGGTGGCCGCGCTGACCACGTGCGCGCGCGGCGTCGCGAGTTGAATCCGGATCAACATCGCTTCCAGACCGCCGATAATCAGGAAGACCAGCGAGCCGGCAAAGTACAGCATCGCGATGTCTTTATGGTCGACGGTGGTGACCCAACGCCAGAGACCGGTGGGTCGGACGACCCGCGGATAGGGGCTTGGCGTTTGATACTGCGTAACGGTAGCCATAGTCTCTTTCTCCCTTACCGCAGGCTTTCCATGTAGGCGGTCAGCGCCTTAAGCTGGTCCGTTGAGAAGCGGTAATTCGGCATAAGCACGCCCGGCTTCACGGCCTGGGGATTTTCAAGCCAGACGTACATGTTGTCTGAGGTGTTCGCCAGCACGCCCGCGCCGATTGTCCAGCGCGACGCGACGTGGGTCAGGTTAGGCGCGACGGTGCCGGTGGAGACGCCGGTGATCGCGTGGCAAGCACCGCAACCCGAGTTGACGAAGATCTGCTGTCCCTGGGCGGCCAACCCACTGACCGGGGCCGGCCGAGCTTTCATCGATTGCAGCCAGGTCTGGTATTGACCTTGTGGCACGACGTTCACCCGAAAATACATCCAGGCGTGTCCGACGCCACAAAACTCGGAGCACTTCCCACTGTAGACCCCGACCGGAGCGTTGAACCACACCTGCTGCGACATGTTGGGATTCGCGTCGGCCTTGGGCGACAATTGCGGCGCCCAGAAGCTGTGAATCACGTCGGCCGTGGTAACGTCCACGATCACGTTGGTGTTCGCCGGGACGTAAATCTCGTTCGCCGTGCTGAATCCCTCGTCGGTATACTGAAATTCCCACCACCACTGGTGCCCGACGGCCTTGATGTGGATGGGGTCACCCTGCGGGGGGAACTGGTAGGTGACCATGGTGCGAACCGTCAAGATATAGACAACCACCAGGATGAGGGCAGGAATCGCGGTCCAGATAATCTCCAGACGGGTATTCCCGTGAAATTGAGCCGGGAGTACTCCCGGTCGCCGCCGAAAGCGAATAATGGAATAGAACAGGGCGCCTTCGACCCCGACGAAAATGACCGCCGCGATGCCGAAGATGATCCAGAAGAGATTTGCGATCGCCGCGACGTTCGGCGATGCCGGCGCGACCGGCCAGGCTCCTTCGGCAAAAGCGGATTGGGGAAGAAAGGCGAAGCTAATCGCGCAAAGGAAGGAGATGAGGTACCCGACGCGCCCGTGGCTCCCCAGGAAACGGAGCGAACCGCGGGCGCGTCTGCTAGATTGGGCCATGAAGCCTAAGACCTCCATTAGGTCGGACTGGCGCCACGGTACCCCGGGTGCCGGTACCGCCAATCCCCGCACGGAAATCTCGACCCTTCGCGCCTCAATGGCCGAGCGTGCGCTACGATTGCAACAATAGCATCGATTCCTCAACATTTTACTCAACATAGTGGGGAGCGAAAGCCCTGGGGGAAGATGGATACTTTGATACCTGATCCAAACGACCTCGCTGTGCTCATCCGGGTCGTCCAGGAAGCGGGCGCGCTCAAAACCTTGCGGCGCGCTGGCTGGGCGCGGGTGGGTGTGCCCGAACCGGAGAGCGTCGCCGATCACAGTTATCGGGTCGCGTTGCTGGCATTACTTTTGGGGCCGCGTTTGGGGCTCGACGCCGCGGCGATGGTCCGTATCGCCCTCGTTCACGACCTCGGCGAAGCGCGCCTGGGAGATATCACTCCGGCGGACCGCATCGTCGCGACCGAGAAGGCCCGCCGGGAGGCCATTGCTTTTGGCGAAATCGTTCAGGGGCTGCCGGAAGGGCCGGCGCTCTTCGACCTCTGGCGGGAGTACGAGTCCGGCGCGACGCCGGAAGCTCGCGCGGTACGCCAACTCGACAAACTGGAAATGGCCTTTCAGGCGCTGGCCTACGAGTATGCCTATCACCACGCCCTCGACGAGTTCTGGTCCAGCACGCGCGCCGCGCTCACGGAGCCTCTGTTCATCGAAATTTTCGACCGTCTGACGCGCGAGCGATCGGGGTAATCTGATAGAATCCTTGCCGGCGATGGGGCTCGCCACGAGTACCTGACTCGAAACCGCCGAAGGGCTGATAGCTCCTGGTCTCCGGCGCTGGCCGGATCCAGGAGTTTTTTTGTTGCCCGACCGCTTTGGCCCGGCTGAGCGGCGATCGGTGATCCAAGCGTCTCGGGCGGGAAGGGGACGACATGGCAGGTCGCGCGGAGTCTCGGACGCGTGAGGCGACCCGGGGGCACTTCTTCCGCGGAATCCAGGCGATGCTAGGTGGAGCGGTGTGGACGTATCTTGTGATCGGGGTTGGGGCGTTTCTCGGGGCAAACTGTCGGTACGTGATCGGCGGCTGGGCAACGGATCGCTTCGGAAGCACGTTTCCCTACGGTACTTTTATCATTAACGTGAGCGGTAGCTTCGTCATCGGCCTCTTTCTCACGCTGATTGGCGAACGCTTCGTCGCCCCGCCCAGTCTGCGCCTCTTTTTCGCGATCGGTTTCCTCGGCGCGTACACGACCTTCTCGACCTTCGCGTGGGAGTCGTTCGCGCTCATTCAATCGCGCGCTTATCTGCTGGCGTTCGCCAATCTCTTTGGCAGCGTTGCCGTTGGCCTCGTCGCGGTCTTTCTCGGAATTATCGTCGGGCGCCTGGTGTAATGGCCGCGAGGGGCGGTTCGCGAACCGCCCCTACCTCAGTGCTCAACACCGTGGCCCGATTGCTTACAAGCTGGCGATGAGCCGCAGCGTTCGATCGACCGTCGGGCGCTCGTCGCGACCGGACGCTAAGAGCGAGACGATCAGTTCGTCGACCCCGCACGCCGCGAAAGCCCGGATCCCGTCGGCAACCGCGGCCTCGTCGCCGGAGATGACGATGCTCTTGATCAGCCCCTCGCTCAAAACCGCCTGGCGCGCCTCGGGAAATCCCGCTGCCGCGAACATTTCCTGATAGAAAGGCAGCCGGGCGTAGACCGCCAGCCGCTCGCGTCCGGCGGCGAGCACCGCGGGCGCGTCGGTGGAGACCGTCGCGAAGGCGTGCCCGACCAGGAGCGGGCGAACCCCGTCGGCGCGCCGAGCCGCTCCGGTCGCCAGGGCCGGCGCCGCCGAGTCGCGGAGATAGTGGGCCGGGGTGACCCAGCTAATCGCGCCGTCGGCGATCTCGCCGGCCAGCCGATAGGAGCCCGGCCGGAGCGCCGAAAGCAGCACCGGGGTACCCGGCGGATCGAACATCCGTCCCTTTACCCGGTAGAACTCCCCGGCAAAGTCGACCGTGCCGGTCTGGAGCGCCTGCTTCAGCACGGTGACGTACTCGCGCAAGTGCTCCAGCGGGCGCTCGAAGGGAATGCCGAAGACTCCCTCGATCGCCGGGCGGTGGCTGGGACCGACGCCGAGCCGAAACCGGTCCGGCGCGAGTTGGGCGACGGCGAGCGCGGCCTGAGCGGTGGCGAGGGGGTGACGCGGGTAGGTTGGAGTGATCGCGGTGCCCAGCTTGATCTGCTCGGTCTGCACCGCGGCCGCCGCGAAAATGGGTAGCGCGTCCGGTCCCAGCCCGCCGGTCGTCAACCAGGCCGCCGGGACCCCCCGCTGATCCGCCAGGCGAATGACCTCCAGGGTTTCCGGAACCGAGCGCTCGTGGACCGCGATGCCGACGCGCACGTTTTTGCCGTTCACTTCCATGGTTTTCCTCCTCTGCTGTCGATGGATTCAGGAGCCGATGCCAAGAAACGAACCGAAGAGGGTGATCAAGATCAAGAGGATTGCCAGCCCGCCAAAGACAATTGTCGTTCCCCAGGCCAGAGCATTGTACAACGGACCGTTGACGTAACTGCCCATGATCGCCCGATTGCTGGCGAGTCGAACGATGAACACCAGCAGAATGGGCAGCAGCAAGCCGTTGATGACCTGGACGATCAGCAAAAGCTGAATCAGCGGCAGCCCGGGGATCAGCGTGACCAACGCGCCGAGGACGATGAGGAACGTAAAGAGATAGTAGAAAGCCGGGGCTTCGCGCGGGCTGAGCGAGAGACCTTTCTCGAGACCGAACGCCTCGGTGATCGAAAACGCGGTCGCCAGCGGCAGCACGCCGGCCGCGAGCATTGACGCTCCGAGCAGGCCGATCGCGAAAAGCAGCCCGGCGAAGCGACCGGCCAGGGGGACCAGTGCGAGCGCGGCGTCGGCGGCCGAGTTGATCGAGATGCCTTTCACGAAGAGGGTCGCCGCGGTGGTGATGATGATGAAGATGGCGATCACGTTGGAGAAGATCGATCCCAGGATGACCTCGACACGCTCGTAGCGATACTCGCTCGCGGTAATGCCTTTATCCACGACCGACGACTGCACGAAGATCTGCATGTACGGGGTGATCGTCGTGCCAACCGTCGCGACGAAAATGAAGATAAAGCCACTCTGGAACTGGAACGACGGAATGAAGGTGTGGTAGAGCACCTGACTCCAGTCCGGGTGCGCGAGAAAAGCGGAAATCGGGTAGGCGAAGAAGGCCAGGGTCATGATCAAGAAGACGCGTTCGACCCGGTTGTAGGAGCCTTGAGCCACCAGCCACCAGATGGCGAGCGCGCTGATCGGCACCGCGATGTAGCGCGAGATGCCGACGATTTCGAGACTCGCCCCGATGCCGGCGAACTCCGAGATCGTCGTCAAGCCGTTTGCGAGGAGCAAGGTCAGCATCGCGAAGACCGTCCAGCGCGGACCGAACTCCTCGCGAATCAGTTCGGAGAGCCCTTTGCCGGTAATCGCGCCCATGCGCGCGCACATTTCCTGAACGACGATCAGGCTGACGGTGATGAGGACCATCATCCAGAGGAGTTCGTAACCGAACGAGGCGCCAACGCTGGCGTAGGTGGCGATGCCGCCGGCGTCGTTTCCGGCGTTGGCGGCGACGAGGCCCGGGCCCAGGATCGCCAGGAAGGCAAAGATGGGGAGCTGGGTGAACTTGCCAGTACGGAGCCAGGTTCGAAAGGAGATCCAGGGACGGGAGACCACCTGGAAGACCCCACCTTCTCGAACGATTCGCAACGCCACCCGTGCTCCCGGCTTCTAGCGGAAGAGTTTGGGCAGGCGACGCTGCCACTCTTCCGGCAAAATCACGTCAATCGCGTCGTCAACCGTCACCACCCCAAGGAGACGGTCCTCTTCGTCGACGACCGGAAGGGCGAGCAGGTTGTAGTGGGCAATCGTCCGCGCGACCTCGTCGGCCGGGTCGTTCACCCGGGCGCGGATCGGATCCCGCAGCATCACGTCGGCCACCAGGGCGTCCGGGGAGGAGGAGACGAGATGGCGGATGGTCAGAACGCCCACCAGCCGTCCCGACGGCTCGGTGTCCACGACGTAGATGTAGAAGATCTCCTCCGGAAGGTCGCTCATCTGGCGCAAGCGGACCAGAACCTGATGGATCGTCAAGCCGTCGGGAACCGCGATGAAATCGGTCGTCATCATCCCGCCGGCCGAGTCCTCGGAATAGGTCAACAGGCGCTGCACCTGGGCGGCTTCGTCGGCCTCCATCTCTTTGAGCAGCCCCTCGGCCTGGTGGGCCGGTAGCTCGGCGAGCAGGTCGGCGGCGTCGTCGGGATCCATCTCGTCGAGGATGTCCGCGGCTTCGGCGGGCGGCAGCGACGAGATGATCGCGGTGGAAAGGGTGGGTTCGAGCTCCTCGACGGTGTCGGCGGCGAGGTCGCCGCCGAGCGAGGCGAGAACTTCGCTCGCCTGGGGGTAGGCCAGCTCCTGGACCAGCTCGGCGATGTCGGCCGGGTGCAATCGGGCGATTTTGTCGTGCGGGATCGAAAGCTTGACCTGGGGAACCTCGCTGGCGAAGAACTCGACCTGGCTCCAGGAGATGAGCTGCCGCTGAAAGCGCCCTTCGACGAGCCAGCGCGGCAAAACCCGACCGAGGAATCCCGCGGCGCTCACGTCGGCGGCGACGAGGCGCAGGGTTCGGCCATACTGGGCCAGCTGGGTATCGTTGACCCGGACGACCCGGCGCCCGGCGACGTCCACGATTTGCTTATCCAGAATATCCTTCGCCAGGCGCACCTCGCCGTCCCGCCGCTCGAAGGGCCGGAGGTCCAGGCGGGTTGTCGAGAGGCGAACGGCGTCCGGACGGATCGTTTCGACGGCTTCCCAGGGAACGTACACCGGCAAGGGAATCCCTCCGACGGTGACGATGAGCGCCTTGACTTTCGGGAACGATTCGCCGCCGACCTGGACCACCAGATCTTTGAGCGAGCCAAGTCGCTCGCCGGACGGGCTGAGGACGCGGGTCTTGAGAACCTCGGAGAGATAGAAGAGGATCGCCGAGCCTTCGATGAAACGCGGGCTCGCGCCACCCGGCGTTTCTTCTCGCCGCCGGGTCAGCCTATCCGGCAAGCGGCTCTGCTGATCGTTCGCTTGGTTTTCATCGCGCGCGGACATGTGCCAGATCCTCGGTCTTTCTCCAGGCCCGCTGAGGGGCGCCCATGGCTCGTTCCGGAATGGTGGCGATGGCCGGCCAGGCGTCGCGTGGTGGCGTGAGGTGCTCGGGCGAAGTTCGGCATAAGTATAACAGAGCAGGGGTTAGGGATTGGGGCCTGGGGATTGGGGAGGGAACGGTATCCGATCGTGCCCGGACTTTGCACTTGTCACCAAACATTCATCATTCGAGGGAGTCTATTCACTTTCCATTAACGGTTCCCGGCGCAGAATAAAGGTGTCCGAACGGTTCGACCGGGTCGTTATCGACCGGGTCGCCGATTCGGTGGAAACCCAACCCCACTTTCCCTCAGCCTTGCCGCCGGGGCTCCAGCCACCCTGGCGGCACTTCTTTGCGCCGCTCCTGGTATACTGATTCGCGTTTCCCCCAACCACCTCCCGAGTGAGGACGATGCGCGACACGGTCCATCTCTACTGGGCGGTCGCTACGCGGGCGTTTCGGCGCCAGCTCACCTACCGAGCTGCTAATCTGGCCGGCTTGTTCACGAATTGCTGCTTCGGCTACCTGCGCGCGGTGGTCTTCTTCGCGGTGTACGCCGCGCAGCGGCAGGTGGCCGGCTACGACCTGTCCGACACGGTGACCTTTACCTGGGTCACCCAGGCGTTGCTCATGGTCGTGGCGCTCTGGGGCTGGTGGGAGATCGAGGAAACGATTCAGAGCGGCGACGTCGTCTCGGACCTCGCCAAGCCGTTCTCCTATCTCGGCTTCTGGCTGGTTCGCGACTACGGTCGCGCGCTCGCGTTCGTGTTCTCCCGCTGCCTGCCGATCCTCCTCATTGGACAGCTAACCTTCGGCCTGCGCTGGCCGCGGCGGCTGGAAACCTGGCTCTTCTTCGCGGTCAGCGTTTTTCTCGCGATCACGATCAGCTTCGGCTGGCGTTTCATGATCAACGTCTCGGCGTTCTGGACAACCGACGCGCGCGGCCTGGGTGGTTTGGCGAGCATCGTGATTACCTTGCTCAGCGGATTGATCGTTCCGCTGCCCTACTTTCCGGCGGCGGTGCGACCGGTGCTGCTCGTCCTGCCCTTCGCCGGCCTGATCCAGACCCCGGCCGATCTTTTCCTGGAACACCGGGTGGGCGCGGCGGCGCTGACCGCGCTGGCCCAGCAGGCAGTCTGGGCCACGGTCTTTCTCGTCGCGTCGCGCTCCCTCCTGGCGGTAGCGGTTCGCCGGGTCGTCGTGCAGGGAGGCTGAGGTGTCCCTCGAAGCTTCCCTGGGAGTGTCAGCTCGCCCGAGCGACCTGCCGCCGATTGGACCGAGCGAGCTGCTCCGGTTGTACGGGCGACTGGTGGGGGCGCGGGCGCGCGGCCAGATGCAGTACAAGACCTCGTTCTACCTCGCGACACTCGCGACGATCGCCGCCTCGCTGACCGACTTCCTGGGCCTCGTGGTGATCTTCGGGCGGGTGCCGGAGCTAGCGAACTGGTCGCTCGGCGAGGTCGCCCTGCTCTACGGCTTGACCCTGATCGCCTTCGGCCTCGCCGAGACCTTCGGGCGCGGCTTTGACGTTTTCCCGCGCCAGGTCGTGCTGGGAACCTTCGACCGGGTGCTGACCCGACCGCTGGGGGCGTTCTTTCAAATCCTGGCGACCGATCTACCGCTCCAGAAGCTGGGCCGGGCAGCCGAGGGACTGGTCGTCTTCGTCGTCGCGGCGCGAAGCGTGGGGATTCACTGGACGCTCGGCAAGGTCGTCGTGCTAGCATTGACCGTCCCGAGCGGCACGGCGATCTTCTTCAGCACCTTCGTGATCGGCGCGGCGTCGTCGTTCTGGACGGTGGAGGCGAACGAAGCGGTGAACATCTTCACGAACGGGGGAACCCAGCTACTCAGCTATCCGCTGGACATCTACCACGTCTCGCTCCGCCGCTTCGTCACCTTCGTCGTTCCCCTCGCCTTCGTCAGTTACTACCCTGGCCTCTACCTCCTGGACCGCCCGGACCCCCTCGGCCTCCCCGCCTGGGTCGGCTTCCTCGCCCCGCTCGCCGCGCTGGTCTTCGCGGCGCTGGCGTGGGTTGTGTGGTCGATGGGGGTAAGGCATTATCAGAGTACCGGGTCGTAGGCTGGGGACCACGGGATCACCACCGACGCGCCGAGTGACCGGAGATCCGGCGGACCTCAATGCCTAGGATCCAGCCGAAGCTCGATGCCCTTGATGACTCGCTCAATCAACTCCGCTGGTATCGCCGCCATTTCGTGGGCCACAAGCCCATTCAAATCTGCGCTGGTTTGCTGGCTAGCTTGCGTGACAAGTTGTTTCCACCTATGTTTCACGTCGCTCCCGTGGTTTTCCAAAATCCGGTCAACGTCTTCGATGTTCAGGCGAAGCACCCGCGCGAGCGCATCACGGTCTGTAAGCAGATGTGAGGTGACATCCTCCTGTTCACAAACGTAGTATTCATCGTCGGTAGGCCAGGAGGAGAGTTCGGGCGAAAGAGATTGGCTTTTATCCAACACGAGCATAAACGGCTGTTGGGCGACAACTCCCGTTCTTTCCAAAGACTTAGCCCTTGGGCGGTGCTCGCGGCTTGATCGCCTCCACATGCCCGCACCGCGACGCGGCGGCCGGGTAGCGCCTTTTTCAGCCACGCTGTCCAGATTGCCCGTCATCTTGACCCTCAACGAACAGGATAAGGTCGCCATTACTCTCCCCGAGGATTCAATTAATGTCCCAGCACCAGTTAGGTCTGTCGCCTAGGGACACGCACCCAATCAAGACGCCTTGCTTGCGCGCGGCGCAGCCGTGTGGAGAATTGTTAGGTATGATGCCATAATCTCTTGTGCTGATAGATGAGCCAGCTATTTACCTGTTGGGCAGATGTGAGCAGAAGGGGTGCTGGGTGTGATCCTCCCGAAAGACCGCGACCCTCGTTTCGTGACGATTCGCCGCGGTGGGATCCTCACCGATTCGGATCACCGGCTCCTCGCCCTGTGGGCGGCATCGTGCGCGGAGCACGTCCTCGACCTCTTCGAGTCGGCTCAGCCTGGGGACCCGCGACCGCGTCAGGCGGTCGAGCAGGTCAGAGCCTGGGTACGTGGCGAGATCAGCATGACCCAGGCTCGCACGGCGGCCGGCCATGCAATGGCCGCGGCCAGAGACCTGAGTGGGTCAGCACGGCATGCCGCGTATGCTGCCGGCCAGGCCGCGGCCGTCGCACACGTCGCCGCGCACGAGCTCGGTGCGGCCGCCTATGCGATCAAGGCCGCACGTGCTGCCGCGCCGGAAGGAGAGGGCGAGAGCGCCGGGCGACTCGAGTGCCGGTGGCAGCGCGACCAGCTCCCGGAGGCGATTCGCGAGCTCGTACTCGACGACCAGCGGTTGCGGAACGACATCTGTTGGTCGGTGTTCGACTTCAGTCCATAGCACACCCGGAGGTCAGGCCGATTGCTCTAGCGAAGCGCAACGGATGTGGCATCATGGCGCAAGCCCGCGTTCCGCAGTCCGCGCTCAGCTCGTGAATCCCGCCGGGATCTCGTGCACGCCGAGGGTGAGCGAAAGCTCGCCACCGTGGTGCAGGTCGTGTTCGAGCACGTGCCAGACCACCCAGGCGCGCGACAACTGGACGATCTGGTCTTCCCATTCGTCGGGGAAGGTCTGTTGCAGGTCGGCGGGACTCCAGCGGGCCAGACAGTCAGCCATCAATTGCCAGGTGGCGTCGAGGCCCTGCACCAGCTCGGCGGCAGTTGGGACCGGCGCTGCCAGCGTCAGCGCGGCCTCGTTCCAACTTGCGTATGCTTTCACCGCTTCGCCGCCGTCTTCCCCGAGGAACTCGGTGAACCAGAACACGCGGCAACCGACGATGTGCAGGGCATTCTCGCCGATGGAGCGCAGGCCTGGCTTGGCGCGCAACGCGAGCTGGTCGGCGGCGAGCGACGCGAGCGACTCCTTGAGGCGATCCTGGTACGCCTGCCACGAGGTGTAGAACGTGGTGAGAGTGAAGTTGTCGTCAGCCATGTAGGCGACCATCTCCTGGTTTCGCTGGTTTGGCTCGTGGAACGCGGGGTGGAGCAGTTGTCAACTGTAACGAAATTATCTCGACACTTCAATTCACTCAATTTGGGAGGTGAGACATGATGAAGGACGAACAAACCGAGCAAAGCGATCCGCGAGCGCTACCCAAGTGCGCGTTTTGCCGTTACCCGCAGTGAGGAAGAGCCCGGGAATATCCATTTACTAACAACCGTTGACGTTGCCGATCCCGACGAGGTGGTTGACCTGGTTCTGGATCGACTGGTCGAACTGCAGGTCGAGGAAAGGATTCCCGTCTATGTCATCCCGATGCGGACACCGGAGCGCATCTTGGCCGAGGAATCGAGCCGGGGAAATCGGGAGCCGGGGCATCTTCGCCGGATTCGTGATCTCGTGAGCCGCCCGTCCTCCCACCCGTGAGATGACCACGCCGCATGAGTGACGAGGTCGATGGTTATCCCTCGTTCGAATTCAGTCGGATATGACGAATCTCATCGGCAATGCCTGCCCACGTAATGGGATCGATTGCAGGCATCGGTGGCATAAGTTCCACTTTCATCTTTTGAAAGTGAGGTTCAAGTACCGTCTGATCATCCGGTAGGTTGGCTGCCCACCGTCGCATTGTTGAAGATGCGCGAGCAATGAACGACAATCACCTGATCTTGCTCGGTTTGAGACGCACCGATTTCTGTGATGATTCGGCGACTGGCATTGGGGATCATCCCAGCGAGGATGGAGAAGGCATCCAGGTGGTCTCCTAGCTCATTTTCGATGCGGTTGCCAACCCGCTCCGTCTCCTCAAGAGCGAGCCGCAAGTTGTTGTTCGGGGCGTTTCGCCCCGGATTTGGCTGCTTGCCATTATCACTGCTCTGCGAATCACTTTCGCTGCTCATTACTTCGACCTCCTTTGGTTGCCACCGCCCCGGAGAACGTCCAGGACAAGGTTGTGGGCAGTACGCCCGGCTTGGGATCGCCGTGGAGACGAAGATGCTTGAATTGACAAGGACACCATTTGCCTTTCTTCTCATCTGTATCGAGTCACTCGGAACCCCGAGGAGCGCTGAACCACTTGGTGCTTTGCTGTTCAGGCAGTGAGGCGCGGTGTGGCATATTCTACCCGAGTGCCAGACTGAGAGTTTGGTATTATCCCCAGGTCTCCGCTCGATTGCGATCCGCACGGCAGCTTGCTCTGGGCCTACTTCGGTACACCGACGGAGAGAGATGCCATCTACCAAATGCCGGGATTGACCATATCAATCAAACAACCGCTCGTCTTAGCTCTTGATATATGTAAGACATTGTCTTACAATTGGACCAAATGGACCTGATAGTCGAGACACTGATTGTCGACGAGCACCGAATAGAACATATCGCTCGTCATCAGGTGACCCTGGAAGAGGTCCAGGAGATCGTCTCGGGAGACTATGCTTATATCAAAGGTCGGGAGGATCGCTGGCTGCTGATCGGCCCGACCAAGCAGGGACGGTTCTTAACCGTGGTGATCGGCGAGAGGTCTTTCCCCAATACCTATGGCCTGGTAACTGCCCGGCCGGCAAGACGCGACGAGCGCAGCTTCTACCGAGAGATGGCACTTGAAGGAGGTGACAAAGATGGCGAAAACTGAACGACGCAAGGAAGCAATCACTCCGATTGCCCCATTTGAATCGGTCGAGGAAGAGGCCCAGTTTTGGGATTCTCACTCGGTAGTCGATGAGATTGACCAGGGAACCCTGGTCGGGTTTCACCGCGCCCGCAAGACCGGGTCGCTGACCATCCGTTTCCAACCTGAGGACATCCATCAGATACGTGAACAGGCCCTGCAACAGGGCATCGGGCCGACCACCTTGGTTCGGATGTGGGTGATGGAGCACCTGCGACGGGACTCATCCGACCCGATAGACAAGGGCTAAGCTAAGCTGTCCCTGTCCTAGCACGACTTTAGCTTGACAGATTGTCACCAGTTTGACGCTGAACTGGCGGGCGGTCTTTACTGGATCCGCCGGCTAAATCTGATACGAAAGAGCGCCCGGGTGCGCCCACTCGGTTTCGGCGATGCGCGACTTCGCTGGCCCAGCGGTTCGAGCCAACCACCGCCTTGCTGTCGGTGCCCGGGGATCCGCCGCCATTCACCCCTTTCGTTGTAAGATGATCCCCAACGCGCAATTCGCGGAGGGATGATGCCAAAGATCACGGAGATTCGCTGCCTGCGCACCCGTTCGACCGGCACCTGGGTTGTCGTCAAGGTGATCACCGATCAGCCCGGGCTCTACGGCATTGGCTCGGCGCACGATTACAACGTGACCGGGGCGGTCGTCGCGGCGATCGAGGAGTGGGCCGCGCCGCGCTTGATCGGACGCGACGCCAGCCAGATCGAAGACATCTGGCAATCGACCTACACCAGCAGCTACTGGCGGACCGGCCCGACGCTGAACGCCGCGCTGGCTGGCATCGACATCGCGCTGTGGGACATCAAAGGCAAGGAAGCCGGGATGCCACTCTACCAGTTGCTTGGCGGACCCTGTCGCGCCGCGGTTCCCTGCTACGCGCACGCCAGCGGCGAGACCGTGGAGGCGCTCGAAGACGACGTCCGTCGGTACCTGGAAGAGGGATACCCGGTCGTGCGCTGTCAGCTTGGCCCCTACGGCGGCGGTGGCTTCGTTCCGGCCGAGCAAGCCGGGCTACCAAAGAACGCCTGGTCCCGGGACAAGGTCTTCGACGACGAGACCTACGTCCAGAACGTCGTCGCCATGTTCGACCACCTGCGGAAGAATCTCGGCTTTGGCGTTAAGCTCACCCATGACGTCCACGAGCACCTGCGGCCGAACCTGGCCGTCACCCTGGCCAAGCTCCTCGAACCCCACCGCCTCTTCTTCCTGGAAGACGTCCTCCCGCCGGAGCAGATCGCGTACTACCGCCTGATTCGCCAGCAGTGCACGACGCCCCAGGCCATGGGCGAGCTCTTCGTGAATCCCCAGGAGTGGCTGCCCTTGATCTCCGAGCGATTGATCGATTACATCCGCTGTCGGGTTTCCAAGGTTGGCGGGATCACCCCGGCACGCAAGATCGCCCACCTGGCCGAGTGGTTCGGCGTGCAGACCGCCTGGCAGGAGGGGGGGAACACCGACCCGGTGAACCTCACCGCGTCGATGCACTTGGATCTGGCGAGCTGGAACTTCGGCATTCAAGAAGAGAATCATTTCCGCCCGGAGGAGCTCGAAGCCTGTCCCGGCCATCCGATCCTGGAAGGCGGCTACCTCTACGCGAACGACCGGCCCGGCCTGGGGATCGACATTGACGAGGAGAAGGCCAGGCAACTGGTAGATCCGGAGAAGATGCGCCGGCCGCGCTACGTTGCCGAGGACCGCCGCGCCGACGGCACGGTCGTTCGCCCTTAGCCGACGCCAGACAAAGGAAGGGTGCGACACCGCCACGGTGGCGCCCCCAACCCCCAGTCCCTAATCCCTAATCCCCGCGTTAGGAGGTACCTCCGGTGTCGTCGGCTCCCCAACCGCGGCGGCTGCAATCCTCGGAGGTCGACCACGCGATTGGCGTCCTCGCCCGCGCCTTTCGCGATGATCCGACCATGGTCTATCTGCAGCCGGACCCCGCGAAACGGCTCCAGGTTTTGCCCTGGGCAATCGGACTGACGGTCCACTACGGCCACCGCTTTGGCGAAGTCTACGTCAGCCCCGATGGCGACGGTATCGCGTGCTGGCTGCTGCCGGGACGCACCGAGCTCACGTTCGGCGGATTGATTCGGGCCGGGGCGCTTCAGGCGCCGCTACGTATGGGCATTGGCGGGACCCGTCGAATGCTCGCCCTTGTCCAGTACATCGACGGCGTCCACGAACGTTGCGCAAAGCTCCCGCACTGGTACCTTGGCATGCTGGGAGTTGAGCCGACTCGGCAGGGGCAAGGCGTGGGGGGCCGACTGATTGGACCGATCCTGACCCGTGCCGCCGCCGAGGGATTGGCGTGCTACCTGGAAACCCAAAACGCGCGCAACCTCCCGTTTTATCAGAAGCACGGCTTCACGGTCGTCCATGAGGGGCTGGTTCCAGGGAGTGACTTGCGCTCCTGGGCGATGCTGCGGAGTTAGTTCGATCCGCTCACCAACTCGCTGGCTTGGTGATCGTTCCGTGCTCGTCGGTGAGGGTTTCCGGAAACTGGCTCACCCGGAGGACGCCCTCGCGAATCGGCTTGCAGGTGGAGGCGACCGACTTCAGCGCCTGGCTCCCGTTGTTGTACGGGTTGAGAATGACGACCGGCCGATCCAGGGTGTTGCGAACGACCTCGATCGGAAATCGCAGGTCGGAGTCGTTCGAAATGATCACCGCGACCTGATAGTCGTTCTGGAAGCCGTCGACTAAGAGGTGAGTCGCGATATTCACGTCCGACCCCTTCTCTTCCGTCTTGATGACTTCGACGGTGTTCGCGCCGCCGATTTTGGGATGAGCGAGGGGCATCCGGACCGGGTGCGAGAGGTAGTGGCCGTAGTGCACGGTCAAATTGGGGATCGTTTGCAGCGCCCGAAGGTAGATCATCTGGCGAATGTGTTTCTGCGGATCTTCCGGTCGGGGACGAACCCGGGCGGTGAAGTACTTGATCCGGCCGATGTCGTAGTGGGGCAAAAGCAATTCGCAGAGTCGGCCGAGATCTAACCACTTGTAGCCGGTGCCTTCGAGGCAGCCATAATACAGATTGAATCCGTCGACGTAGACGTTTGCCCGCATCAACCGTCCTACAAATAGCAGAAGCCGCCCGTGGGCGGCTTCGCACCCTGCCACCGAGGTAGCAAGGGGGGTTAGTTCTGAATTGTACCATGCAAACGGGTGTCGTCAAGGGAGCGCCATGATCGAGGTCGAAAACTTACAGAAGACGTTTCGGGTGGCTCGAAGGCGCGAGGGGCGGCTCGGGGCGTTGCGGTCGCTGGTCAGCCCGGAGTTTCGCGAGGTGCAGGCGGTCGGGGGCATCTCTTTTCGGATCGGCGCTGGCGAGCTGGTCGGCTGCATCGGACCCAACGGGGCCGGGAAGTCCACGACGATCAAGATGCTGACCGGGATTCTCGTGCCGAGCGGCGGGCGGGTGGAGGTGGCCGGTCTGGTGCCGCACCGGCGGCGCACCGCGGTGGCCCGGCGCATCGGAGTTGTCTTCGGCCAGCGGACCCAGCTCTGGTGGGATCTGCCGCTGATCGAATCCTTCGAGCTGCTGCGCTACATCTACCGCGTGCCCGCGGACCGCTATCGTCAGAACCTCGCGACCTTTCGGGAACTGCTCGACCTGGACAGCTTTCTCCAGACGCCGGTCCGCCAGTTGTCGCTCGGCCAGCGGATGCGCGGCGACCTGGCCGCGGCGCTCCTCCACGACCCGCCGATTGTTTATCTGGACGAGCCGACGATTGGCCTGGACGTCGTCGGGAAGCACCGCATCCGCGGCTTTCTCCAGCAGATCAACCGCGAGCGCGGCGTGACGATCCTGATGACCACGCACGACGTCGCCGATATCGAGCAGTTGTGCGAGCGCTTGTTGATTATCGACCACGGCCGGCTACTCTACGATGGTGGGCTGAGCGAGATTCGCGACCGTTTCGGCGGCGAGCGCACCCTGGTTGTCGACCTGGCCGAGGGCGAGGACGGTCGTCCGCTCCAGGTGCCGCTCGCCGAAGAGGTGCGCGCCGACGGTCCGCGCCGCTGGCTGCGCTTCCAGCGCTCCCAGGCGAGCGCGCCGGAGATCATCACCAGCATCGCCGCCCGCTACGCGGTCCGGGATATCGGCCTGGAGGACGTCGGGATCGAAACGATTATCCGGAGGATCTACGAGGAGGGAATCTAGAAACTTGGTATGGTATTGGACTTGAACCGGACCTTGGTCAGGCTTACCCAGTTTCCGACGATTCGGCAGCAAAGGAGCAGATCGCATGGCAGAGACGCCGCGAGACGAGGATCGAGAAGAACGCATCACGATGGAGATTATCGTCGATGCTTACAGTCCCGAAGAACAAGCGCTTGGTTGGTACTATTACCTTGAGAACAACCTCAACTTTCCGTTTCGAGCGAGGTGCGTAGCAGAGCGATCCACCTCGCCCCTCCAAAAAGGCGACGAGATAGAGATCGTCGGAATCGCTCCCGAAGACGTGTGCGAACACGAGATGTTCGTTCTGACGCCCTGGCAGAAGCGTACTCTCGCGATTCCACTCGCTCAGATCGAAGGCGTCGCGGTCGACGACGAAACGCGCCAGGCGATCGAGGACTGGCATTATTGGGTCGCCCGCGGTTACGAGCTCTAGCCCGCGCCGGGCATCGAGCGTTTCCTTTCCCGGGCCGGTGCACTACACTGACGGCATCACGTCCTGTCGCGAAGATGACGTAGTGGGAGGATCGGCGATGCCGCGACCGCTTAGCCCGCAGACCCTGGTGTATGAACTGATCGCCAACGGGGATCCGCAGATGTCCCCGGATGGCTCGCGAATTGTTTACACCCAGACAGTGCCAAACCCCGAAAGCAAGAAGGCGGCGAGCCAGATCTGGTGCTGCGAGCGCTCGGGCGACAAACCGTGGCGACTGACCGAGAGTGGCGAGCGCAACCGCGGCGCGCGGTGGTCGCCAGATGGCCGCCAGATCGCCTTCGTTTCGGATCGGGTGAAGAAGACTGGCCTCTTCGTCCTGCCGATGGATGGCAGCGGCGAGGCCCGCGAGATGACCCACCACGGCGTCGAGATCGGCGAGCTGGCCTGGTCTCCGGATGGTGGGACGATCGCCTACGTCGTGCCGGTGGATCCGGAGAATCCGAACGAGGAAGAACCCGGGGAAGACGACGCGCCGCGGGTTCGGGTTACCAGTCGGATCGACTACAAGCAGGACGGGCGAGGCTACCTCGGCGACCTGCGCCGCCAGATTTTCCTGGTGGACGTGGCGACCGGCGAGCGGCGGCAACTCACCAGCGATGCCTTCGACCACAATTTTCCGGAGTGGTCGCCGGACGGCCAGACCATCGCCGCGCAGGTGAGCTACCTCAATGCGATGGCCTCACGGCTCGCCTTGATCGCGGTCTCCACTGGCGAGGTTCACGAGATCGGGGCCGAGCAAGGGGTGGTCTCGGCGTGGGCGTGGTCGCCGTCGGGGGATCGGATCCTCTTCGCCGGCGATACGACAAACTCCTGGCAAACCGACTTCTTTCTCTACGAGGTCGCCAGCGGCCAGTTACGGCGCTTGACTGACGACCTTCAATGCCTGCCCGCCGCCGGCGCGCCCGGCGTCAGCCCGGCGGCGCAACCGGTCTGGCTCGACGACCATCGGGTTCTCTTCGCCGCGGTGCGGGCCGGGGCGTCCGGTCTGTACGTCGTCGACGTCACGACTGGCCGGGTGGAGACGATTCATCGCGGCGAGTCGCTCAAGGCGGGGATGAGCGTGGATCGCGAGCATCGCTACGTCGTCCAGGGCAGCGCCAGCCCCGCCGGTCCTGGCGAGTTGACGGTGTTTGATTACGCCGAGGGGACCGAGCGGCAGATTACGAACGGCAACGCCGCGCCGCTTGCCGAGTCGCCGCCGGCCCAGTGGGAGCGCTTCGACGTCCAGCGCGGCGGCTTTACCATCGAAGCCTGGTTGCTCAAGCCGGCCGACTTCGATCCGGCCAAGCGGTATCCGGTCATCCTCGACGTGCACGGCGGTCCCAACGGCTTCTACGGCTATGGCTTCCTCAACCTGCAGCAGTGCTTGTCCACCAACGGCTTTCTCGTCGTCTACGCCAATCCCCGGGGATCCGGCTCTTATGGGCGCCACTTCACCCAGCAGGTGACCAACGACTGGGGGGGTGAAGACTTTCTTGACCTCATGGCCGTCGTTGACGCCGTTCTGGAGCGCCCCTACGTTGATCCGGAGCGCACCGGTATCTTTGGCTATAGCTACGGCGGCTACATGACGTCGTGGACGATCGGGCAGACCGATCGCTTCAAGGCCGCGGTTTGTGGCGCGCCCTGCTTCGATCTGGTGGCCATGTACGGGACCAGCGACATCAGCCACCACTTCGGCGAACTCCAGTGGGGTGGTCCGCCGCACGAACAGCCCACCTGGTACGAGCAGCATTCGCCGTCCACCTACGCGCATCGTGCCCGCACCCCAACCCTGATCGTCCACGGCGAGGCCGACGAGCGCTGTCCGATCGGTCAGGGCGAGCAGATGTTTGTCGCGCTGAAGAAGGCTGGCTGCGAAGTGGAGTTCGTGCGCTACCCCGGCGGCTCACACTCGTTTATCAACACCGGCCCGCTGGCACACCGTCACGATTTCCTGACCCGCGTTCTGGCGTGGTTCACGTCACACCTGGGTGGGCCGATATCGCCGCCCTGAAGGGCGGGCGTAGGCCGGGTGGGTCTAAAGCCCCCGGACCGGGCGCTTTAGCGCCTCCCTCCCTACGCCCGCCTTTGAAGGCGGCGACTCCCCGCCGCCCTACGCGGCTTTCGGCCCCCGGGGATTCGGGCGCGGGGTAACGACGGTGTCGAGGCCGGCCTCTTGGGCGGTGCACAGCCGGCCGTCGCGCAAGTAGATGACCCGGTGGGAATTATTGGCGACGCGAGGATCGTGGGTCACCAGGACGAAGGTCTTGTTGAACTGTTGGTTGATCTCCGCGATCAATCGGATCACCTCGGCACCGGTGGCGCTGTCCAGGTTACCGGTTGGTTCGTCGGCGAGGACGATCTCCGGGTCCATCACCATGGCGCGGGCCAGCGCGACCCGCTGGCGTTCGCCCGCCGATAGTTCGCCCGGCCGCCGCTTCAGGCGCTGGCCCAGTCCTACCCGTTCCAGAAGCTCGGTCGCCCGGGCCCGCCGCTGCGCGCTGATGCCATCGGGCAAAGCGGGCAACAGCACGTTATCCAGCGCGTTGAGGGCGGGTGAGAGGTGGAACGCCTGGAAGACAAAGCCAATCTTTTTGCGGCGGATCAGGTAGAGCTCGGACTCCTTTTGCGCGGTGATCTCTTGATCGTAGAGCAGCACCTCGCCGGAAGTTGGATGGTCCAGCGCACCGATCAGGTTGAGCAGGGTGGACTTGCCGGAGCCGGAAGGCCCCATGATCGCCACGAACTCCCCGCGCTCGATCGTCAGATCGATGTCGTCCAGCGCCTTTACCGCGGTTCGTCCCTGACCGTAGATCTTGGTCAGCCCGCGCACCTGAATGATCGCGTCCGCCACGTTCCCTCCCTCGTGCTCTCTGCCCCCTTCTGACTTCTGCCTCCCGGCTCCTGGATTCTCGTCAGAATCCGCCCTTCAGCATGTCGACCGGGCGGCTACGCGCCGCCCGGAGGGCCGGTAAAATGCCGCCCAGGGTTCCGACGATCAAGGTGAACGCGCCAACCTCGACGATCGCGAGCGGAGAGATGACGACGACCGTTGTCCCGATCACGTTGCGGAGCAGGCCGACCGCGAGCGCGCCGACCGCGAAACCGGCGTCGGCGCCAAAGAGGGACAGGGTGAGTGATTCGATCAGCACCGCGACGAGCACGTCGCGCGGTGACCAGCCGGATGCCTTCAGGATGCCGAACTCGCGGTATCGCTCGGTAACCGAGAGCAGCATGATGATGAAGATCGACATGCCGCCGGCCACCGCGGCGACAACCGAGCCGGCGATCAGGAAGCGGTCGAGGAGATCCATCACCCCGCTCAGTTCGCCAATCGCGCGACCGGGAAGCGAGGTTTGAACCGGCGGCTGCATGCCCTGGAGCTTATCCGAGATGTCTCGGGCCACCGTGCTGGCGTTGTTCGGATCGTCGATTTGCACGTCGAGCGCGGTCACCTGGTCGCTGTCGATCCCAACCAGGCGGCGCGCGGACCCGACGTCGCCGTAAATCACGCCGTCAGTCAGCGAGTCGTGGGTCTCAAATACCCCAACCACCGATAGATCGAACTCCTGGCGAGTATTGTGATCGTAGACCTTGATCGTGCCGCCGGGGTGGAGTTCGCTCCCGCCCAGACGATTCAGGCTCGCGTTGACCTGAGCCCCGACGATCACTTCGCCGGCCCCGCGCACTCCGCGACCTTCGAGCAGGTCGCCCGGGGGGACGACCGCCGGACTCTGGGGGTCGTTGATGTTCGTGCCGACGAAAGGTATGCCGCCGCTCAGATCGCTCGGCAGTATCGACGTCGGGATACCGGCGACGACGAGCGGTTGAACCGCGGTGACGTGCGAGAGGCTCTGGATCTCCTGAATTTCCCCGTAGGGAAGGGGCGTGCCGCCCGGCAGACTGCCACCCATTGGCGCGTCCGCCGCGGCGACGATGATCTCGCTCGCCAGGTGGTTGGCGCCGGTCAACTGGGTGTGAATGCCGGTATTCAAGCTCGTGAGGATCGTCATCAGCGTCGTGCCCAGTCCGACGCCGAGGATCGCGAGGAGCGAGATCCCTTTGCGGCGAAACGCGTTGGCGAGAGCGTAGGTAAACATAGCTATCGGCCACAGCGCATAAGATGTGCCGCTCCCCGCGCGGTGCATCCCGGTGTGGCCGCGCGGAGGTGGTAATCCTATTCGTAACGCAGAGCCTCGATCGGATTGAGTTGCGCGGCCTTGCGGGCCGGGTAATAGCCAAAGAAGATTCCGACCGTCGCGGCGAAGCCAAACGAGAGCAGGAGCGCGGTCGGGCTGACGATGGTCTGCCATCCGGCGAGACGGCTGAGGCCGTCTGCTGCTCCCAGGCCAAGCACGATGCCCACGATTCCGCCAAGCACGCTCATGAGAAGCGCTTCGATCAGGAATTGGGAGAGAATCGCGCCTCCACGCGCCCCGATGGCCATGCGGATGCCAATCTCCCGCGTTCGCTCCGTGACCGAGACGAGCATGATGTTCATAATCCCGATTCCCCCGACCACGAGCGATACCGCGGCGACGCCGGCCAGCAGGAACGTCAGAGTCGTGGTCGTCGCCTGGACGGTTTGGACGATCTGATTGTTGTTGAAGATTCGAAAGTCGTTGGGCTGACTGCCAAAGAGGTCGTGCCGTTGGCGCAACAGGGTCGCGATGTTCGTCTCCACCGTGGCGATCTGCGAGGCATGGGTGACCTGAACGTAAATGTTATTGACGTGGCTTTGACCGAATAGTCGCACCTGAGCCGTGCTAAACGGCATCAAGATGATGTCGTCCTGATTGCGGAAGCCATTACTTCCTTTTGGCGCAAGGACGCCCTTCACTTCGAGCGAGACATTTCGGACAAGAATCCGCTGACCAACCGGGTTGCTGTTGCCGAAGAGATTCTGAGCGACGGTTTGCCCGATGTCGCAGACGAGAGCCCCGGATGTCTCGTCGTTCTGGTTGAAAGCCGCCCCCTTGGCAATTTGCCAGTCCTGCAAGCGAAAGATCGTGGGATAGTCCCCTTGTACTGTTGTGTTCCAGTTCTGACCGTTCGCAACGACCTGGATGTTACCGGCTTCCAGGTTTGGGCTCACCGTCTCGACACCGGGCACTTGCCGGAGGATTGCTACCGCGTCTTGAGGTTTGAGGGAAGGTAAGGAACCACCGCCCAGACGTACCCCGCCCACGTTGCCCGATCCCGGGAAAACGGTCAAGAGATTTGTACCCAGCCGCGCCAGGCGCTGCTGAACCGACGCGCTCGCGCCTTCGCCGAGCGCGATCATCACGATGACCGCGCTGACCCCAATAATGATTCCGAGCATTGTCAAGACGGACCGTAGCTTATTCGCCCAGAGCGCTTCAAGGGCCGAACTGACGCTCGCGGCGAGCGCCATCGATCCGCCGATTTCTCCGGGCAGAGCTTCCAGCGTCACTGTACCATTGCCGGCGGCTCGCGTTGGGTCAGAAGCGGGGCTTGCATTGCGCTCGCCGTTGAGCCGTCGCGATTCGTCGTGGGTCTGGTTCAATACACTCATCGTGAACTCCTTGGGGATGACGGCATTCGTCACAAGGGTTTGGTGGGCAGCTACTACGGATCATCCCTCGTGGCAAATTAGCCCTTAACTCCGCTGATCACGATTCCCTGGATAAAGTAGCGCTGGGCAACGAAGAACAGAATGACGACGGGAATCAGATTGACCACGGTAGCGGCCATCAGCTGGTTATAGGGCGTGCCGCCATAATCTGCCTGAAAATTGGCGAGCGCTATGGCCGCCGTTTGGACGCTGTGGGAATTCAAGTAGATCAGCGGACGCAGGAAGTCGTTCCAGTTGAACGTCAGGCTTGTGATCGCGACCACCGCGAGCGCGGCCCGAATCTGAGGGAGAAGCACGTAGACGAAGATACCGACGGGACCAGCTCCGTCGACCTTGGCCGCGTCGTCCATCTCTCTTGGTATCGTCATCATGAACTGACGAAGCAGAAAGATGTTGAAGGCGCTGCCGAACCACGGGGGAATGATCAGCGGTAAGAGCGTATTGACCATTCCCAAGCGCGAGAAAAGCAAGAACTCCGGCACCAGCCGAGTGACGTACGGGATCATCAGCGTTGAAATCAAGAGTGCAAACAACACGTCCTTGCCACGGGCGCGAAAACGAGCAAAGCCGTAAGCTACGACCGCGCCCGAGATCACGTCGGCAAACATGTTGTTTATTGCCACTTTCAAGGTGTTCCCATAGACCGTGATCCAGCCCATGAACGCCAGGGACTGAGGATAGTTGTTCCAATCCGCTCTAAACTGGAGGTAGGGAAGCCACTTCATGGGGAGAAGGAACACGATGGAAGTAGGTTTCAGCGAAGTCGAGAGCATGAAGGCGACCGGGAACAGCAGAACCAGTCCGCCGGCGGCGATGAAGATTGTAATAGACGTCACCCACATCGTATTCTTGACGTGCTTTCGAGCCAGCAGCGAAGGTGAGCGGACTGACTTCGCCAACTCGGTTGTGCCGATGGATGTCCCAGTTGTCGTGGCCATTCTTTCCCCCTACGCGTTACCGGCCTGGTCGCCGGGTGATTCGTAATGGACCCAGAACTGCGCCGATTTGAAGGCGATGAGTGTAAACACCAGCATGATCAGGAAGAGAACCCACGCTAGGGCGTCGGCATAGCCCATATCGCCGATGTATTGGAACGCTTGGTTGTACATGTTCAAAACGTACATGTAGGTCGTGTAGTCCGGACCGCCCTGCGTAATGATGTAGGCATTGGTAAACACCTGGAACGAACCAATGATGTTCAGAATAAGATTGAAGAAGATGACTGGCGTGATCAGGGGGAGCGTGATGCTCCACATCCGACGTAGCTTACCTGCCCCATCAATTTCCGACGCCTCGTACAAGGTCGTCGGGATATTTTGAATGGCGGCCAGGTAGATCAGCATGGGACCGCCGAACTGCCAGAGGCTGATAATGATCAGCGATGGCATCGCCCAGTATGGGCTGAGCAACCAATCGGGGCCTTGAACGTGAAAGAGGTCCCAAATAGTGCCGTTCAGGAAACCGAACTGTGGCTGAAAAACCCACTGCCACAGTAAGGCGACCGCTACGCCGGAGACAACGGCCGGCAGGTAGTAAATTGTGCGCCACGCGGAGACAAACGGGATGCGCTCATTGAGAAGCAACGCGATGATCGTTGCCATTGCAATACTGCACGGCACCGAGACCGCAACGTAGTACAAGGTGACCTTCACGGACTCCCAGAAAACAAAGCTGTGAATCATGTGGTCATAGTTGGCCAATCCCACCCACACCGGTGGCCAGTGAATCGGGTCGTTGTGAGTCAAGCTAAGGTACGCTGACGCGAGGATTGGCCCGCCGAGAAACAGCACGAAACCGACGATCCACGGGGAGACGAGAAGGTAGAACCACAACTCCTCCCTCCGGGCCAGTCGCCCTATGCCGTGGCGCGGAGCCCTGGCCGCTGATTTCGCGGTGGCAACCATCGAGTCCTCCTTTCGCGATGGCCGAGTATCCCCCGGTGGGGTTCCGGATCCGACAAGGCGGACTAGTGCTTCGTCAAGTCGCCGGCGATGAATGGTTGGGGCCACCGCCGCCTTGAAAGGCGGGCGTAGGCTCGGTGGGGCGGAAGCCCCTGGACCGGGCGCTTTAGCGCCTCCGCCCCTTCGCCCGCCTTTCAAGGGGGCGACCCAAGCTCATCAAACAGCCGTTGACAGGGTACTAGTTCGTGGGCAATTTCCCGTTATATTGCTTGAAAATGCCGCTGACCACGCTATCCATCTGGCTGGTAATGCTCGGCCAGATTTTCGCGGCGGTGTCGGTTTCCGAAACCCAGAATGGCGCGATGATCTGAGTGTATTGGTTCGTGATCTTGGCGTATTGAACGAAGGTATGGTCGGGTGACTGCTGGGACCGCTCCGGGGCAATCGCGCCCAAGGTCACTTTTTTGAGGTCGGCCAGCGGCTGGCCAGTGCGTTTCGCCACCGACTGGAGCCAGGAATCAGTCGCCTTCACTACCGCCGGTGGGCTTCCCGAAAATACCGAGTAATCAATCACCGGCTGCACGTCGGTGAGCACGCGCATGATCTTCCAGCTGTCTTCCTTATTCGATGGCCAGCTCCCCATAATCCAGAAGTCGGTAAAGTTGATGGTCTTGTTCGCCTTGAGATTTGGAATCGCCGCGAAGCCGTATTCGAAGTCCTTGATGCTGAAGGTGGTCCAGTAAAGCCAGCCGCCATCCATTTCCATGGCAACCTTACCCGTGAGGAATGCATCTCCGAGTTGACTGATTCCCTGCGACATGGCCGGGTTTGGATGCACCTTGTATTTGTACATCAAGTCGTGGCGGAGCTGGTGGCCGGCGATATTCCCTGGATTGTTGAAGGTCGTCTTGGGCGCAATAAACGTTGTATACAATTCTGACGGCCAGGAATCCGCTCCTTCCAGATAGGAGATGCTCGTCATCTCGTCCCAGAGAACCCAGTTGACGCCATACTGGGCGTTGGGCGTCCCGAAGTCTTTGGTTAGCTTCTGAGCATACCCAGTCATTTTGTCGAAGGTCCACGACGAATCTGTCCAATCGACCGGAGGAAGCGGAATCTCCGCCTTGTTGAACAGCGTCTTGTTGTAGACCATAACCGAGCCGTAGGTCGTCTGCTGGGGCAATCCAAATTGCTCGCCGGCCCCGGTGCTGCTCAACGAACCCTTGGCGATGTTGAAGGTCTCCGGGAAGCCTGGCTGGAAGTAGCTCTTGATATCCCACTTGTCTGCCGAGATGAATGGATTGAGGTTCGCGCACATGCCGAGGGCCCAGTAACCGATGTAGTTGCCGCCGAAGCCCCAGATGTTCAGCGCCTCTTTCGCGGCAGCCATCGAGAAGATCTTCGGGCCATAGTTCGCTTGGGGAACGATGATTCGCTCAACCTGGATATTGGGGTACTGCTTCTTCATGGCTGGCAGGAAAATCTTTGCTTGCCCCTGGTTCTCCGCGGGCGTCGTCCGAACCATCCAGACGACTTTGCCCGGGGCCGCGTTCTGCGCTGCCGCCGTGGCGGCTGGTTGGGCGCCACGGGACGTGCCGGAGGCGGTGGTGGCAGTTGGCTGGGCAACATTTGACGAGGTCTTGGTCGAGGCCGCCGTCGGGGCTGCTGACTGCGCTGGTGCGCACGCCGCGACGGCCGCGGTTCCGAATATGACGGCACCGCCAATCAGAAAACGTCTCCGCGACATGGAGGGACCCGAGATAGTCATGGACTTGAACTCTCCTCTCTGAGCAAAGCGCCTTTGCTTGCCTGTTGAATCGTGACAACCACAGTGTAGGCAGCGAACATGAAGGCAAGGTGAGCCCGATATGAGATTCTTCTCATCGTGGATTTCTTAGGGCACTCTTAATATCTCGCGGTAATCTGTTCATAAGTTGCTAGAGACCTCGGTTGTTCGGTGCGTCGTAAGGAGACGTTCGATGCGCGTTCTCGTGGTGGAAGATGAGCGAAAGCTCGCGGCTGTGCTCAAGCGAGGATTGGAGGAGAACGGCTACGCGGTCGACGTTGCCCACGATGGGAAATTCGGTCTGGAGTTGGCCGTGGCCGAGCCCTATGATCTGGTGTTGCTCGACGTCTTGCTGCCCAGGATCGATGGACTAACCTTCTGTCGCCGTTTGCGTGCTTACAAGCGCACCTTTCCGGTTCTCATGCTCACTGCCCGTGACTCCGTCGACGACCGAGTGGCTGGGCTGGATAGCGGCGCCGATGATTACTTAACCAAGCCCTTTGCCTTGCGCGAGTTGCTGGCGCGCATCCGCGCCCTCCTCCGCCGCGATTGCCTCTCCAAGAGGGATCCAGTCCTGCGGTTGGCCGACCTCGAAATCGATACCATCTCGCACCGGGTCACCCGCGCGGGAATCCCGATCGAATTGACGACCAAGGAATACGCTCTTCTCGAGTACTTCGCCCACAATCCGAATCGCGTTCTCACGCGTACCCAAATCGCCGAGCACATCTGGGATTACGACTTCGTTACAATGTCCAACGTCGTCGACGTCTACGTGCGGTACCTGCGACGGAAGCTTCGCGACGACCACGAACCGCGACTACTTCAGACCATTCGGGGCAGTGGTTATCAGCTCCGAGTCACAGCTGATGTTTCGGCTGCCTAGCGCCGTCCGTTCGGTCGTCCTAACGTTGCGCACCATTCGCGCGCGCCTCACGCTTTGGTACGTCCTACTGCTCGCGATCATCCTCGTCGCCTTTAGCGGTTTTCTCTTACTGACCCTGGCTCTGGACCTTCAGAAGGTAGTCGATCAGTCGTTGACAAACGAAGCGCAACAGGTCCAAGGCAATTTACAGGATGGCAACGGGCAATTGTCCCTGGGCCAGAATCCGGATCTGTTACCCCCCGCGTACGCCGTCGCCCTTTACGATCCCACGGGTAAACACCTGATAGCCAGTGACCCTGGTCAACCCCTACCCGTCTTGGCCTCAGCACTGCGGCGGGCCAGCAAAGGCCACGAAACGTTTACCACGATACAAGTCCCAAGCGGTGAGACGTGGCGGGCCTTGACTATCCCGGTGACGCGGGGCACGCGGCAAGTCGGCATCCTCCAAGTGGCGCGCTCGCAACAGGATGTCGTCGTCGCCATCGATCAGCTCCTGCGCTTGATTCTCATCGCCATTCCGACCACCTTGCTCATGGCCAGCGCGGGAGGTTTGTTCCTTGCCGCGCGAGCCCTGGGGCCGATTGACCGGATTACCCGCGCGGCGGGACAGATTGGTGCCGACGACCTGTCGTATCGCCTTCAGCAATCGCACAACGCTGACGAAGTCGGGCGTCTGGCGACGACCTTCGACCAGATGCTCGATCGCCTGGATCGCGCGTTTCGGCGCCAGCGGCGGTTTACCGCTGACGCCGCGCACGAGTTACGTACGCCGTTAGCGATGCTGACGAGTCAGATTGACTTGTCGCTCGATCGGCCACGGTCATCGGCGGAGTATCAGGCGGTACTCCGGAGCATTCGCGAGGATGCCAGCCATCTCAGTCAATTAGTTAGCGAGCTGCTGACTCTGGCCCGGGCGGACAGCGGCGATCAGAACCTGGTACGGGAAGCATTTGCTCTCGACGTGCTCGTCGGCGACGTGGTGGAGAGTATGGCCTTGCTGGCGGCAAGTCACGACGTACACCTCGATCTGGCGGCTCAGGCTCCGGTAAATGTCCTCGGCGACCAGACAAGACTGACGCAACTGCTCGTCAACCTGGTCGACAATGGCCTGAAATATACTCCGCCGGGCGGCCGAGTTACTGTGTCACTAAACCGTGAGGACCAGCAGGCCGTGATTCGCGTTGCCGACACCGGCCCGGGGATCGAGCCCGAGCACCTCCCTCACGTCTTCGAGCGATTCTACCGAGGAGATGCCGCTCGGACCCGAGGAGATGGCGGGACTGGCCTGGGGCTGGCGATTTGCCGCTGGATCGTGCAATCCCACGGTGGTGACATCGGCGTTTTGAGTGCCCCGGGCCAGGGTACGGTATTCACCGTGACGTTGCCCATCCTTGCCGAGCAAACGTTGCCCACTAACCTGGTCCACCGCACCGTCTCTTGAACGGGTGTGCCGCATCTCCCCGGATAAGCAACGGCCAATCACTATCGTCGGATGAAAATCTTCTCATCCTCGACTCACGCGTGCTTCATCCCCGCGCCCTACACTCTGGCTTGTTGAGCGTCGTGGTCTCGCGAGACCACGCGGTCGGGAACAAATGCACACGTGAGGTAGAGAAAGAATGAGTCGCCACACCCTAGCCATGGGAATCGCCGCTTTTGGACTGGTCGACGGACTGATCCACGGGTATCTGGTCCTTTCGGTGTTCCACGGTCACTTCCTGGGGAATCTGCTGCCAACGCTATTCGTTCTCGATTTCATCGGGTGGATTGCGCTCATCGCGGCATTTCTGCTGAGCCTGGCGTCGTATCGCTGGCTACACCCAGTGATTGACTTGACGATGGCTCTGTACGCCGCGGTTGAAATCGTCGTCTGGATCAGCAAGGGCGGCCCGGACCCGCTTGGACTGGGCTACCTTGCCAAGGGAGTCGAGGCCGTGCTGATCGTTGGCCTGCTTGTTCACGCTCTTAGCGCCGGACCACGGGAAAGCGCTCAGACGATTTCGGCGGCACGCTAAGTTGCTCGTCGGCAAGCCAATAGTCGACCGTCGCTCTACGGCAGAACGGTCACATCCGCCGCCTTGACGTAACCCAGCCGGTGATTGAAGAAGATCTGGTAGGAGTCGCCAATCTGATCGCCGACGACGTAGACCTGCCCGGCCGTAATCTGATAGGGCAGCGCCGCGCCGTTTCCGACGACGCCGTAGACCGGAATCGCCGCGAGGCCGGGGCGCGGGGTGACGAGGGTGCCGGAGGCGGGCACGGTGTTCGTGCCTTTCGGATTGTAGAACCAGGCTTCTTGACCGCTGAAGTAAATCGCGCTCCAGTCGCCGCGGGTCTCGGCCAGGTAGAACTTCTGACCGGTCACCGCGGTGTCGCCCCAGTCGTTGATCTGGGTCGTTCCGTAGCCGGTCACCGCCTCCAGCTTCTGGAGGGAAGGGTCGGCGAGCAACGGCGCTTCCGGCGAGGGCGCGGTGTGCAGCGGCACGAAGTTGCTAGGCTGCAGTGGGACGAAGTCCGGGCAGGGCTGCTCCGGGTGGTTGGGATCGCAAAGCGGAGTGACCATTTGATCGTTTGTCGCGAACGTCGGATCGATCATCACGACCCGCGCGGTCGGGTTCGCACTCGGCTTCAGCGGGGCGCCGAGAAGGTCCATGTAGTGGTTCCAGTCCCAGAACGGACCCGGATCCCAGTGCATCTCCGGGAGCGACGCCGGGTTGTAGCCCGGCACGTTGTCGTGCCCGATAATGTGTGCCCGGTCGAGCGGGACGTGGTACTTGGCGGCCAGGTAGCGCACCAGTTTGGCCGAGGTTTCGTAAAGCGTCTCGCTGTACCAGGTTGCCCCGTGGACGGCGTAGCCTTCGTGCTCGATCCCGATGGAGTGGCCGTTCACGAAGTAATTGCCGGCGTGATACGCGGTCGCGCCGTCCGGTACCATCTGGACCACCTGGCCATCGCCTCGAACGATGTAGTTCGCGCTCGTGACGTGCTTGGGATCCTGGAAGGTCGTGATGGCGCTGGTAAACGAGCTTTCGGTGTCGTGGATGACGATGTAGCGAATTGGCCCGCCGTTGGGGTTATAGTTGCCGGCCGCCGCCGGAACGAAGGTGCAGGAGATGCTGGCAGGACACTCGGCGGGTTGGGAGCTCGGCTGATGCAGATAGAGCGCGTCGGCGCTGCGTAGGTTCGGCACCGCGATCGTGGGGGGCAGGACGACGAGATCCCCGCTACTCGTCACCAGCGACTGGCCGGCGAGAATCGTCTTGTACACGTCGTCGGCGAAGCTGAAGTCAACGCCGATGACCGACGACCCGCGATATTTCGCGATCGCGCCGTACCACGCCCCGGTGTCGTTCGTTGGAACCTTCCCCACGGTGTCTTTCGCGTACTGCGCGAGGAGGGCCGCCCCTCCCCGAATGTTCTGGACCGGGTCGGTCTTGAGCGTGTCCGGCGAGGCCCCGAGGAGTTTCGCCGCCGCTTGCAGAGTGTGGGCGCTCGCCGTGTCGGCGTTGGGCAGATCGGTCAGGTGCATGATCCCGTAACCGCCTTCCGCGCTCGGCTGGCCAGCGTGCTGCTCCCAGCGGCTCTCGTTGTAGCCGACCGAAAGGAGAATCACCTCCGGCACGCCATACTCTTTCGCTGCCATGGTGAAGGCGTTCTGAAGCTTTGACGGTTCGACGGTCGGGCTGGGCGTCGCGACAGTCGGCGACGGGACGGACGCGGGATGACTCGTCGGCACGGGCGCTACCGCTGGAGGAAGCGGAACGAGCGCGGCGGTTGGCGCCGCTGGCGCGGGCGCCCCGGCGACCGCGGTGGGGGAAACCTCCGCGACCGGAAGGTTCGTCGGAGTGGGAAGGAGGGGCCGGGGCGCGCCACAGCCCACCAGGAAGCCGATAACCAGGAGAGCCGAAACCAGACCGGGAATCCGCCGCTGCCTCGTCATCCGATCTCCCTGAAGGTCGGGTGGTCGCTAAGTTTTCATAACTTAAGCGTCTGCGTCCGCAGTATCGGGTGCCAGCCGGATCTTGTCAATATTCGGTTGGCGGGGCCGGGCGCATCGTGTATGATAGGAAGTCAGTGGCGTTACGGCGGCTCGCCAGGTCGTCGTTCAACGGGTTGGCAACGTCGTGTCGGCGCCGGTCGCCCGCCGCTGGAAAGCTGTTCGATAAGGAGGATCACAGCATGGTCAAGCGTCTGATCATCGGCTTCGTGATTTTGCTCAGTTTGCCATTCCTGGCTCTCGCCGCGGCGATTGGCTACCTCGTCTTCGAAGAGTGGCAGGAGCGCCGCCGCCAGCCGCCCCAGACGGCGTAAAGCGGCGACACGGCGGCGCGGCGGCACCCCGGAATCATCCGCCGTGCCACCGTGTCTCGGCCCCTACCCCGTCGGCTGTTGAATCTTTTTACATAATTGGGTATCCTATGCCCTGTATATGCTTCGCGTAAGCTTCGGGGAGGCTGCGCTCCCTCGCGCGAATACTGATGGCCGGCCGGTTTGCTGTGCCGTCCGGTGGCGAAACCAACCTGATGGAACGGTGGGACAAGGTGTCTTCTAAGGTCACGACCAAAGAGTACGTTATTTTCGATCAAGAGGCACGGGAAGCGCTCAAGCGCGGCGTGGACACGATGGCCCGCCTTATCCGCGTGACTCTGGGACCGCGCGCGCGTACCGTGGCGATTATGCCGATTGTCGGCACGAATCGGCCACCGGAAATTCTCGACGACGGCGCGACGATCGCTCGGCGAACCATCCAACTGCCGCATCCTTTTGAAGATATGGGGGCGATGCTTATCCGCCAGCTTGCCTGCAAAGTGGGCGACACGGTCGGGGACGGCTCGACCTCGGCGGTGGTCATCGCGCAGAGCGTTCTGGACGCGTCACTGAAATACGTGGCGGCGGGCGGAAATCCGATGTTCGTCAAGCGCGGTGTCGAGCAGGCGCTGGACGTTGCCCTGAAGGAACTCGACGCTCAGGCCCGCCCGGTCGAGAATCCGGACGACCTCCGACGGGTCGCGGCCGCTTCGGTCCGCGACCCGCGCATCTCGGCCTTGATCGGCGAAATCTTCGACATCATCGGTCGCGACGGTATCGTCGTGGTCGAGAACGGTCACGGCACGACGATCGATCGCGAATACGTCGAGGGCATCCAGTGGGACAAAGGCTGGGCTTCGCCGTATCTGGTTACCGATAACGAGCGCATGGAAGCGAACCTCGACAATCCGCTCGTCTTCGTCACCGATCGCTTTCTGACCAAGGCCGAGGACGTTTTGCCCATCCTCAACTGTGCTCTTCAGGGTGGGGAGAAGCAGTTGTTTATGGTTTGCGGCGATATCTCCGGCGACGCCCTGTCGGTGCTGGTCACGAACAAGCAACAGAACATTATTTCCACGGTCGCGGTGAAGGCGCCGGGATACGGCGAGCGCCGGATCCGCATCCTGGAAGATATCTCGGTCGTGACCGGCGGAAAGGTGCTGCGGGAAGACGCCGGCGAAACGCCGGACGCGGTCACCTTCGAGCACTTCGGCCGGGCCGGCCGGGTCTGGTGCAACCGCGACTTCTTCACGGTTATCGGCGGCACCGGAAACCCGCGGGCGATTCGCCGGAGGATCCAGCAGGTCAAGGCCGAGCTTCCGACGGTGACCGACGAGTACGAGCGCGGGAAGATGCGCGAGCGCCTCGGCAAGCTCTCCGGCGGCATGGCCATCCTGAAAGTCGGCGCGCCGCTGGAAATCGAGCGCGACGAGAAGAAGCTCCAGGCGGAAGACGCCGTCGCGGCAACCCGCCTCGCGCTCGAAGCGGGCGTGGTCCCGGGTGGCGGCGCGGCGCTTTTGGCTTGCGTGCCGGCGGTGCGAGCGCTTCAGTTCGGCGGCGACGAGCAGGTTGGGGTAGAGATTCTCCTGAAGGCGCTGGAATCTCCGACGCGCCAGATTCTCCAGAACGGCGGATTCTCGCCGAATCCGATCATCGGCGAACTGCTCAAGCAGCCGGACGGCCACGGCTTCGACGTCATCGCCGGTGAGATCGTGAACATGTGGGACGCCGGCATCATCGATCCGCTGACAGTGGTGCGTACCGCCCTGCAAACTGGCGTCAGCACGGCGCTGATGGCCCTCACGACCGAGGCTCTGATTCGCAAGGTGAAGCCGCAAGAGAGTATCAATCCTTAAGGATTAACCTCACCCCCTGCCCCCTCTCCTGCCAGGAGAAGGGGAAAGAGATAGAGACCCCAGGCCCGAGGCGCAACGCCTCGGGCCTGGGGTCTGTCCGCTGGGAGCTGCGCCGCCCTTCAGGGCGGCGACCCCCGACCCTCGTTAATTCTTCGCCGCTTCGATGGCGCGCCAGACGCGCTCGGGGCGGAGCGGCATGTCCAGGTGGTGGATGCCGAGCGGCGAGAGGGCGTCGACGACCGCGTTGACGATCGTTGGCGCCGAGCCGATCGTCGCCAACTCGCCGATTCCCTTCGCGCCGAGCGGATTGAGCGGCGACGGGGTGACCGTGCGGTCGGTGGTGAACGACGGCAGATTATCCGCCTTGGGCACGGCGTAGTCCATCAGCGAGCCGGTGATCAGCTGGCCGTCGGCGTCGTACACGACCTCTTCGAACAACGCCTGGGCGATGCCCTGGGCGAGGCCACCGTGGACCTGGCCCTCGACGAGCATCGGGCTGATGACGTTGCCGCAGTCGTCCACCGCGACGTACTGCTTCAGTTCGACGACGCCGGTCGCCGGATCGACTTCCACGACCGCGACGTCAGCGCCGAAGGGGAAGGTTGTGTTGGGCGGGCTGAAGTAGTCGACCGCTTCCAGGCCAGTCCCGATGTCTTCTGGTAGCGCGCCCCCGTAGGCAGCCTGGGCGATGTCGGCCAGGGTCTTGGCGCTGCTCGGAGCGCCTTTTACCCCCCACTTGCCATCGCGCAGTTCGACATCCTCCGGCGCCGCTTCGAGCAGGTGCGCGGCGATTTTGATCGCCTTGTCCTTGACCTTACGAGTGGAGCGGAAGAGCGCGGTGCCGCCGACGACCAGGCCCCGCGAGCCCATCGTGCCGATGCCCTGGGGCGTCCGCGCGGTATCGCCGTGGATCACCACCACGTCGTCCATCGAGACGCCGAGCTCGTCCGCGACGATCTGGGCAAAGGTCGTCTCCTGGCCTTGACCGTGCGGCGAGATGCCGGTCGTGACGGTCACTTTGCCGGTCGGTTCGACCCGCACCAGCGCGCTATCGAACGGGCCGAAGCCGCAGATTTCCGTGAAGGTGGTGAGGCCGATTCCGATGTAGCGGCCCTGGGCACGCAGTCGGGCCTGCTCTTCGCGGAGCTCAGCGTAACCGGAGACTTCCAGCACCTTGCTCAGCGCCTTGTCGTACTCGCCGGAGTCGTACTGCGGGCCGGTTGGCGTCTGGTAGGGAAACGCGGTCGGCGGGATGAAGTTCTTCCGGCGAATCTCCACCGGGTCCAGCCCCAGAGCGTCGGCAACCAGATCCATCAGCCGCTCGACGTAGTAGGCGGCCTCGGGACGGCCGGCACCGCGATAGGCGCCGGTTGCCATGGTGTTGGTGTAGACCGCCTTGATCTCGATGTCGAAGTTAGTGCAGGTGTAGACGCCGCTCATCAACCAGCCGCAAAGCACCGGAATGAAGGTGTCCCGGGGGTATGCGCCCAGGTCCGCGGTCAGGCGCATGCGAATGCCGGTGACCGTGCCATCCTTCTTCGCCGCGACCTCAAAGTTGGCGACGTGCGCGCGACCGTGGTGGGTCGTGGCGAGGTTCTCCTGGCGACTTTCGATCCATTTGACCGGCTGCTTGAACTTCAGCGCGAGCGCCGAGACGATGATGTCTTCCGGATAGACGTTGATCTTGGCGCCAAAGCCGCCGCCGACCTCCGGCGCGATTACCCGCACCGCGATCTCCGGCAGGCCCAGGGTGTTCGCGATCTGAGTGCGCACGGTGTGCGGGTTCTGGGTCGAGGTGTAGACGATCAGGCCGTCGCCGACCGGGTCCGGCTGGGCAAAGACGCCGCGGGTCTCCATCGAGATCGACGAGAGTCGCTGGTTGTTCATGCGCTGTCGGACGACGACGTCGGCCTCGGCCAACGCCTTGTCGACGTCACCGGTCTTTTTCTTCCAAACGTAGCCGACGTTGTTCGGAACGTCGTCGTACAATCGAGGGGCGCCGGGCTGGTCCGCGGTTTCCATGTCGACGAGCACCGGCAGCGGCTCGTAGTCGACCTCGATCAAATCCAGCGCGTCTCGGGCGATCGTGGGGCTCTCGGCCACGACCACGCCGATTGCTTGACCGACGTGGCGGACTCGGTCGGCTTCCACCGGCGCGATCTTAATGGTAACCTGGCCTTCCAGACCGCCGGAGCCTTCGCCGCCGCCGAAGGGCATCGCGCCGGTTAGCGGCTTGAACTCCGCGCCGGTGTAGACCGCGATAACGCCCGGAAGTTGCTTCGCGCGACTGGTATCGATCCGATTGAGCTTCGCGTGCGCGTAGGTGCTCCGCAAGATCGCCACGTAGGCGAGGTTACGGGCCTGGACGTCGTCGACGTAGGTGGAGGATCCGGTAATCAGCCGTGGATCTTCCTTGCGCTTGACGCGTGCGCCGACCTGCTTGCTGTAGACCATTTCTTCACTTCTCCCGGCCGGTGTCTATTCGCATGCTGTGTCTGCCGAACGGATTCCACGCGGGCAACGGAACGGCAAACGCGCTCGGCGGAGTGTCGTCCGGACGCGGGGATTGCCGACCTCTGCCAATGCGCGATCAGGCTCTCAGAATAGGTATCCCGGACCACGATTATCCAGACCGCGCCCAGGGTTGTCAACTCGGTCGAGAACTCGCGTTTCCGCGGGTTTGCGCTCGCGCGGCTCTCTCCGTATAATATATTGCCCAGCGGCAGGGTGTCGGAACTCCCTGGGGCGCCGGGTCACGGCGTGGTGCAACCAGGCACCCGAAGAGCCGCGTGCTTCGAGCAGTAACGGAGAGGGTCACGTGCTAGAAGAAACACTCGCCTCGGCGTTCCTTCGGGTAACGCAGTCCGCGACGCTCGCCGCCGCCCCCTGGATGGGGCAGGGCGACCGCCAGGCGCCGAACTACGCGGCGACCGAGGCGATGAGAAAGACTCTCGCGGAGGTCGACATCGTCGGCCAGGTAGTTGGCGGCGAGGAAGAGCTGCATCAGACCCATAGCTTCCACATCGGCGAGAAGGTTGGCTCGGGACGTGGGCTGGCGGTCGACATCGCGATGGACGCGATCGACGGGACGAATCTACTTGCTCGGGGCGCGCCGAACGCCGTCTCGACCATCGCCGCCGCCGAGCCCGGCGGCTTGCTCCGAACTCCCGAGACCCACATGGAAAAGCTGGTCGTCGGTCCCTTGCCGGCGGCGCGGGTCAATTTGAACCACACGACCGAGACGAACCTTCAGATCATCGCCGAGTGTCTCGGCCGCAAGGTCAAAGACATCACCGTCATCATCCTCGACCGGCCCCAGAACCAGCGGCTCATTGCCGAGGTGCGCGAGGCCGGCGCGCGGATCAAGCTGATTACCGACGGAGACCTCTCGGCGGCCATCGCGGTGGGGATCGCCGGGTCAGAAGTCCACGCGGTGATGGGGGTCGGCGGCGCGGCCGAAGGAGTTATCGCGGCGGCGGCGCTCCGCTGCCTCGGCGGGGCGATTTTCGGGCGCCTCAAACCGCGCAACGCGGCCGAGAGCGAACTCGCCACCCGCATGGGGATCGACCTGCAGAAGGTCTACCGGACCGACGAGCTGGCGCGGGGCGAGCACATCATCTTCTCGGTCACCGGCATTACCGACGGCGACATCCTCCGTGGGCCGCGTTACTTCGGCGGTGGCACACGCACGCACAGCCTGGTCATGACCTATCGGACCGGGACGATCAGCTTCGTCGACACCGTCCACGTCGAGGAGCGGCGCGCCCTCAGCACGTTCCGACTGTAGCGACGCGCCGCGGCAGAATTATCCGATGTGAATGGCCGGTCGCCTCTTCCGGTCCTTTTCCGCCTCGCGGAGGATCTCCCGAGTCACCGGAGGAATGTCGCCCTCGCCGAAGAAGATGAACCGGGCCAGATAGCCGAGTGGGTTGCCTTCGGTCCACCCGAAGTAGGCGTGAGGCCGGCAACCGGTGGCGTCGCGCACGTAGAGTAAGAAAGCGGCGATCGCGTTGGGGATCGACGGGAAGGTTCCGGTGAGAACCCGAAAGCCGCCGATCTCCTCGCCCCGGACGTTGAGCTCCGTGGCGAAGTCCGAGGCGTCCGCGATCTCGACTTCGAAGAAGATGACCGGATCACCGGGCGGGATGTGATTTGCCTCGCGCTCTTCGCGCTCTTTGACGAGGTATTCCCGCGAATCACGCTCGTCCGGATGGTTGGCGATGATCCGAATGACCCCGTCACAGGCTGCCTCGTCGAGGAAGTGCTGCGCCGTCTTGTCGAGCACCACGCGGGTGATTCGGAGCTCGGTCGACCGGAAGGCGCGCGAGACGAGCGAAACCGAGACGATCGTCACGATGAAGATTCCGGCGATCAACAGACCCTCGGTCCGCTCGAAGATGTTCGCGATTGTCGTGTAAAAGAACACGACGTTGATCAGGAGCGACAGGACAAAGGCGCGTCGCGCACCCCGTCGGCGGGCCAACAGAGAGACCGAAATCGTGGCGGTGGTCATCAGAACGAGCACGCCGGTGGCGTAGGCGCCGGCCTGGGCGTCGACGCTGGCCCCGAAGATCACCGTTACGACAACGCAGATCAAGGTGTAGATCAAGACGAGCGGGCGGGTTGCCCGGGTCCAATCCGGTGCCATACCGTAACGGGGCAAATAGCGGGGGACGATGTTCAGCAGCCCGGCCATCGCCGACGCCCCGGCGAACCAGAGAATCAGGATCGTGCTCGCGTCGTATAACGAGCCGAAGGTGTCGCCCATGTACCGGTGCGCGAGGTACGCCAGGGCGCGACCGCTTGCCGCGCCGCCGTCGGCGAAGTCCTTTGGAGGAATCAAGAGAATCGTCACGAAGGCGCTCGTAATCAGCATCACCGACATGATGACCGCCGCGGCCAGGAGAAGCTTGCGGGTGTTCTGAATCCGACCGGCTGGATTATCCGGGGTGTCGTCGGGCCTCCCGCGCACCAGCGGCATCACTACGACGCCGGTCTCAAAGCCGGACATCCCGAGAGCCAGGCGCGGAAAGAGCAGCATGGAAACCCCGATCAGCAGCAAAGGATCGCTATAACTCGCGCCCACCGCGCTTTGCCAGCCGGAGAAGACCAGGGGATGGTGAAGAACCTGGATGATGCCAACCGCGATGACGATGACGTTCAAGGTGAGGTAGCTGGCGACGAGGACGACGGCGATGGCGATGGCTTCGGAGAAGCCCTTGAGAAACACCGCGCCCAGGAGCAGGACGAGGAAGAGCGTCACCGCCAGGTTCTGTCCGCCCAGGACGCCCTGAACATAGGGATTCTGGGTCAGGTGGGCGGCGGCGTCGGACGCCGACAGGGTGATCGTGATCACGAAGTCGGTCGCGGCGAAGCCGATCAGACAAAGGACGAATAGTTTCCCCTGCCACCAGGGGAGCAGTCGTTCGAGCAACGCGATCGACCCTTCACCGTTCGGGCTTTCGCCGGCAACCACGCGGTAGGTCGGCAGGGCTCCAAAAAGGGTGACGAGCACGAGAACGAGCGTCGCGACCGGGGAGAGGATGCCCGCGGCCAGGGCGGCGATGCCCGGCTGATAACCGAGGGTCGAGAAGTAGTCGACCCCGGTCAGGCAGACGACCTGCCACCAGGAGTGGGCTGGATGATGCGCGGGGGCCTCGTAAGGCCCCTCGGTGTCGACAGGTTGACGCGCGATGAGCCAGTCCACGACCCGGCCCACCCGCCGGTCCGGCGATTTTACCGTAGCGTGACTGTTTTGACCGGACACTGTCTGCTTGACCAATGGATCGCTTGACACCGCTGCTCTTCCTCGGGACCTACCCCTGGCTATCGCATAACCCACATTCTACCGGAACCGCGGGTTGTTTGCGCCAGGATCCGGACCCAGAGCATGCCACTTAATGGCTGTTTGATGCTCGAGTGGCGCGTAGGAGCGAGCCGGTCAAGATCAGCGCGACGACCACGGGCATCCACCACCAGGCCGACACGTGATTTCGCGCCAGGAACGCGCCGATGATCAGCGCTAAAACGACCCCGACGGCCACGGTCCAGTCGTCCCCGACGACGAAGTCGTACCAGAAGTTGATGAAGTTAACGACAAAACTCACGTTGTTTATCCCCCCACCGCGACGAGCTCGCGCTCGTGCTGGCGCCGAAGAACTTCGGCTAGGCCAAGCGACCAGACGATCATGAAGGCCAGAATACCCAGAATCGCCGCGTCCGCGCCGGGCCATTGGATGCCGACGCCTTCGCCGCCCCAGAAGATTCCGAAGGTGGTGAGCATCAAACCAACCGCGAACTTCATGGTATTCTCGGGAACCTGGCTGAGCGGTTGCCGAACCGCCACGCCAACCGCGCCCACGATGAGAATCGCGGCCGCCGCTCCGAGCGCGGCGAGCGGAATGCTCCCCTGGGTGCTGCCAAAGGTCAGCACGATGAAGACGACTTCGAGACCTTCCAGAAAGACGCCCTTATACGACACCGTGAAACCGTACCAGTCGAGACCGGCGCGGACAACCGTTGTCGCGGAGCTTGCCTCGCGCAATTCCCTCTGGTAGATCATCGATTCGTCGTGGAGAGCCTTGTACCCGCTGGCGCGGAGGACGGCTTTGCGGAGCCACTGGAGCCCGAAGATGAGGAGCAGGGTGCCGACGACAACCCGAAGAGCCGCGATCGGAATGAGGGTGAGAGCCGGTCCGAGGATCGCCACGACCACGGCGAGCGATAGCAGCGCCGCGCCAACGGCGATGAGCGGCGACCGCCAGCCGCGGGTCACTCCCATGGCCAGAACAATCGTTAGCGCCTCGACCATCTCGACCGAGGAGGCGAGAAATGACGCCAGGATGAGAAAAATGCTGCTCATATTCTCTCTCTTTCGCTAGCTATCCAGCTAGGCGTCCGCGACGGTACCTCGGCCGGAGCCGTCTCCGTCGACCCGACGGTACACGTCTTCTTCAAAATGACTGTACAATTCGGCACATCGCTCGATCCAGGCCGCCGCGCCCGCGGAGCCGTCCGCGCCGAACCAATCGCGTGCCTTGACGGTTTCGTACCAGCGGCGAATCTTTTCGAGATCCTGCTGAATCTCTTCGGCCTCCTCGTAGGTGAAGTTCTCTCGGAACCGCTCGAACTCGATTTCCTTGACGAACTTCGTCTCGCATTCTTCGACGATCTCGGCGTACTCTTTGTCTCGGAGGGACCGGAAGCCTTCGACGATCTTGGTTTCGTCCTCGCGGGAGAGGTTTGGCACCTCAAAAAGGGTGAACTCGCCTCCCTGGCTGGCGATCTTGTGGGTAACCTGCTGCACGGCCGCGCCAACGCCGTCGATGCGGGGAAAAATGCAGACGCACTGCTGAAGGTAAAGGGCGCCGAGCCGCCGTAACTCCCGCCAGACACTGACGCGCTTGCTCGCCGGTTCGGAGGGGACTCGGTAGACCAGAACGACCCATTGTGGTGCCCCGAGGTCGCTTTCTCTCTCCATGTCACAGGTAATCTTAAGATAAGCCTGTACTTCCGTCAATAGACGACAAATCGGGTCACCGGCTTGCTGTCGTTGCCCCGCGACGAGTGGAATGGGTAGGATTAGCCGGGAACGAATTCATTTTGAGGAGAGTCCGACGATGAAACTGACGGTCCAGGCGGGAGAGCACGAGCGACGAGACTGTCCGGTCTGGCTGGACGATCCGGGAAATCTACCGGAGGGGGCGCTCTGGCTTCGCGACGAGGCCAGCGGCGAGCGATTACCCCTCCAGCGCGTGGACGGAGGACTGCTGTTCGTGCTGGACGCGCTGGGGCAAGGCGAGAGCCGCGCTTACCTCGTCGAGACCGGCGCGCCGGCTTCCGACGGGGTGGAGGTGGTCGAGCGACCCGAATCCTTCGACTTCTCGGTCGCTGGCGCGCCATTTACGACCTACCATTTCGCCGCCGCCGACGTCCGGCCAATCTTCTATCCCGTCCTCGGACCGACCGGCGTCGCGATGACCCGCAACTATCCGATGCGGTCGGACGTGCCCGGCGAATCGCTCGATCATCCGCATCACCGCTCGCTGTACGTCGCCTTTGGCGAGGTCAACGGCGTCGACGTCTGGGCGGAGTCCCCGAACGCGAATACCGGTCGGATCGTCCACGACACCTGGGACGCCGTGCTGGCCGGTCCGGTCGCGGCGGTGCTTACCGAGCGGCTTCGCTGGGTCGACGGACAGGCTCACCCTTTGCTGAACGAGCGGCGACGCATCGCCATTTTCAATACCCGGACAGTTCGCTGCCTGGACCTGGAGATCGTTCTCACCCCGGCGCGCCACGCGGTACTTTTCGGCGATACCAAAGAAGGTGGTCCGCTGGCCTTGCGGGTGGCCAGCGCGCTGGAAGGCAAGCGTGGTGGTCTGATCGAGAACGCGTACGGGGGACGTCGCGAGGGCGAGACCTGGGGTAAGCGAGCGCCCTGGGTTGACTACTCCGGGGTGATCGACGGCGAAGCGGTTGGCGTGGCGCTCATGGATCACCCGACCAGTTTCCGTCACCCGACCTACTGGCACGTCCGCGACTACGGTCTATTTTGCGCGAACCCCTTCGGCATCAGCGACTTTACCAAGTATCCCAACCAGCGCGGCGATTTTGTGCTGCCGCCTGGTCAGAGCGTGACCTTCCGCTACCGAGTCTGTCTCCACGCCGGCGACGCCACCAGCGCCCGGGTTGCCGACCACTATCACGGCTATGCGACTCCGCCTCGGACGGCGTGGGAGTAGAGCGCGACCGATTACTTACGGACCGCCAGGGAGACCCGGGTTCCTGGCGACACTTCGGTGCCCGGGGCGGGACTCTGGCTGAGTACTGCCCCGGGGTCGACGGAGTTGAAAAACTTCTTGTCCGCGACCTCGGCGGCGGTTTGATAGTTCACGTAGGTCGTCATCAGGTCCGAATTGTTGATGATGTCCTGCGCGGTTGCCTCCGACAGTCCGATCAGGTTGGGAACGAGAACCAGATTCGGATTCTTCGGCGAGCGAATCGGGGTTGCTCGGGGGGCCGACGGTTCGGCCGGCGTTGCCGTTGGCAACAACTCCGGGACGGGAGTTGGCGAGGACGCGGCCTCCGCGGGCGTCGGCGACGTCGGAGCATTGCCGGTCGTCGGATTCGCCAGGCTGGGATCCCAGGAGCCGTAGCCGAGGATGCCCACCGTGCTGGTCGGCGCGTTGTCGCTCACCCGGGGAAAGGTCAGATTCGCGGCATCGCCCCCCAGAACCAGGGTGAACCGGCCACTCGTCGCGTTGTCAGAGGTCGTCGCCAGATTCGGGAGCTTCAGATCTTGCGCGAGGCGCTGTACCAACGGGCGATTGCTGTCGTCGACCTGGGCGACCAGCTGGCTCTGATCGGTTGGCGTCGCGCTGCTGATGTTCCCGACCAGGTAACCGTGGGCGATCAAGAAACTGGAGACCGCTTCGCCCAGGTTCGGATTGCCGCTTTCGTTGACCAGGTCGATCGGCGTTTGCGCCATGGCGACGCCAGCAGCCGGATCCTCCCAGAGCGTATTGGCAAAGCCCTGCACCTGTAACCAGGAGTGGCTGGGGCTACTGGGAACCTCGGCAAACGTTCCGTCTGGCCCGGTGGCAACTTCCAGGTAGTTGTCGGTCGTTAGCGCGGTCTGGTAAATCCGAACGTCTTTCCAGCCGAGCGCGAGTTGGGTGATCTTCTCGGCGGCGGGAATCGCGTAGTTCGTACTCACGTGTCCGTTGGCGATCGCCAGTAGCTGCGGAATGTGAATCAGCCCGGCGGGTTGGAGGACGCGATTCTTGAAGGCTTCGATGATAATGCGCTGGCGCCGGGAGCGCGCGAAGTCGCTGCCTTCGTTGGGGTTATCGAGCACCTCGCGCGCGCGGGCGAACGCGAGCGCGCGTACCCCGTCCATGTGATCCGGACCCTTCGTGAAGTGGACGGTCGTCCAACCGGCGTTGATCGACGGATTATCGTTGATTGGATAGAGCGCGGTGAAGCTATCCGGTACGGTCACGTCGATGCCGCCGACGGCGTCGATCATGTCTTTGAAGCCGGCAAAGTCCAAAGACAGGTAATAGTCGATTGGGAGTCCGGTCAAGCGGGCCACCGTATCCGAGGCGAAAACACCCGCGCCGTTCGTTCCGGTGTATTTGTCGAGGCGGTTGGTGTACAGAGTCGGATCAATGGCGAACGCGTAGGCGGTATTGATCTTACTGTAGACCGGGTTCTGACCGTCGAAAAGCAAGGGCACCCAGCTATCCCGGGGGATCGACAGGAGAGTGAGGGTTTTCTGGTTGGCGTCGACGATGACCAGCATCATGGAATCGGTCAAGTAGGGGCCGTCGTGGCCGGGACCGCCGTAGCCGAGTAGCAGGAAGGCGAAGCGCGGGTCGCCGGAGAGCGAGACTGGAACTGGCACGGTTGTCGCGCCCGGCGCGGCGGTCGCCTGGACGGTCACAATCGCGCTGACGTTCGGCGTCGGGTTCGCTCGCGGCGTAGCCGCCGGCGTGGGTGTGTTCGACGTGGGCGGTGGAAGGGAGCGAATGCCGGGCGGGGTCTGAGCGATCGCTGCCGGGTGAAACAGGGCCAGGATCGATCGGCGGACCGGGCTGACCGAGAAGAAAGCTAGAAGGGCGAGGGCCCAGACGGTGAGAATCACCGCGGCGACCCGGACGACGCGACCCCGCCAGGCACCTGGTCCCGCCAGACCTCCGAGGTGGAAACGCGACACGACGAGCTCCCGACGCGACCGAGATGTTCAAGTTAAGCTACCGGCCACTTTAGCACATTACAGCTTGTTCTGTCGATATTCCGGTACGCCCACGCGCACTTCCTCGGTTAGCTTAACGGCGAACGTCGGAAAAGGTTTCTCGAGACGTTCGAGAGCGCCGAAGTCTGGTAGACTGGAGTGATCCGACCCGGCGGGAGAGTCGATGACGGGAGAAAGTGTCTTGCGAGATCTCGGCGAAGGCCTCATTCTTCGTCGGGGAGAGGCAAGTGATGTCGACGCCCTGGCGTCTTTCAATAGTATCATTCACCAAGACCCCCGAGCAACCGGGCCAAGTCCGGGCATCGCCGCCTGGACGCGGGATCTGGCGGGTCGGCCGCATCCGACGACCGGACCGAGCGACTTCACGGTTGTCGAGGATACCCGAACCGGTCAGATCGTTTCGGCGCTTTGCCTGATCTCCCAGACCTGGTCGTACGCTGGCGTCACCTTCGGCGTGGGACGTCCGGAGTTGGTGGGGACGCGGCCGGAATATCGTCGCCGCGGGCTGATCCGCGCCCAATTCGCCGAAATTCACCGTTGGAGCGCCGAGCGCGGCGAGCTCGTCCAGGCGATTACTGGTATTCCGAACTACTACCGGCAGTTTGGCTACGAAATGGCGCTCAACCTCGACGGCGGAATCGCCGCGTATTCGGCGGACATTCCGAAACTCCGCCCGGACGAAACCGAGGGGTACCTGGTACGCGTCGCCGGCGAGGCTGACATCCCCTTTTTGAGCGCGACCTATCAGCACGGCGCGGCGCGTGACCTGGTCGCGGCGGTGCGCGACGAGACGATTTGGCGTTACGAGCTGCTCGGTCGCAGCGAAGCGAGCGTGATGCGCTGGAAAATCGCGATCGTCCAGGAGGTGGCTGGGCGCCCGGTCGGGATGCTTTTTCACGAATCGGCCCCCTGGGACAATGGCCTCCTCGGGCTCGGCCTCTACGAGCTGGCGCCGGGCGTTTCCTGGCTCGCGGTGACGCCGAGCGTCCTGCGCTATCTCCGGGGCGTCGGCGAGGCCGCGGCGGCGCGCACCCGCAAGCCGTTTTCGGCGATCTTGCTTCGCGCCGGAGCGGAGCACCCCGCCGCGCGGGTCTTTCCGGACGTTCTGACCCGGGTCTACCATCCCTACGCCTGGTATGTCCGGGTGGCGGACCTGCCGGCCTTTCTTCACCGGATCGCTCCGGTTTTGGAGTCTCGCCTCGCGGCTTCCCTCTTGCCAGGCTATAGCGGTGAGTTGCGGCTGAACTTCTACCGCGAGGGGTTGCGACTCGACTTCGACCACGGCCGGCTCGCCGCGGTCGAGTCCGAACGCCCGCGCGACGGGACGCGGGTCGACGCGGCTTTTCCGGGCCTGACTTTTCTGCAGGTGCTTTTTGGCCATCGCTCGCTCGCCGAGTTGCGCCAGGCGTTTCCGGATTGCCACTACAACCGGGAAGCCGGGGCGGTGCTGGGCGCTCTTTTCCCCAAGAACGCGTCGTTCGTTACTCCGATTGCCTGATCGATTGGTGACAGGAGGAAGAATGCTCGAAGACACGCGACTTGGCTTCGGCGTCGCCGCGGTCGCGCCGCTGGCGGTTGTCCGCGCGGTGGCGCCGGAAGCCGAACAACTGGGTTACGGATCCTTCTGGGTGAACTACACCCCGAACGCCAGCGGCCTGCGGGCGCTGGGCGAAGCGGCCACCCTGAGTCAGCGGATTTTGCTCGGGGTCGGGGTGATTCCCTTCTCTTCTCGGAATCCCGGCGCCATCGTCGACGAGGTTCACGCCGAGAACCTTCCCCTGGACCGCCTGATCCTTGGGGTCGGGAGTGGCAGCAGCCCGCATCCCCTGCGGGTGGTTCGCGAGGGCGTTCGGGATTTGCGGAGCGCGCTGCCAGTTCAGATCGCGGTGGCTGCCCTGGGACCGCAGATGTGCCGGCTGGCCGGGGCGATTTGCGACGTCGTTCTCTTCAACTGGCTCACCCCGGAGCACGCCCGGCAATCCGCCGAGTGGGTGCGTGCCGGCGCCGACGCGGCCGGCCGCCGGCCGCCGCTGCTCTCCGCCTACGTTCGCGCCGCGCTCGGCCCGGACGCCGCATCGCTCCTGTCGCGTGAGGGGGCGCGCTATGCCGCGATTCCCTGGTACGGCGCCCACTTTCAGCGCATGGGCGTCGCTCCGAGCGAGACCGGCATCGCCGCCGAGACCCCCGCCGACCTGCGCGCCGCCATTGGCCGCTGGGAGGGGGTCGTCGACGAGGTGGTGATCCGCGCGCTGACCCCGAACGACACCGTGGAGCAAAACCTGGAGCTGCTGCGGGCAGCGGTGGGAAGCTAGGATCCGGTCAGATCCGTCACCGCGCGGAGCAGACCCGTCAAGTAACCGGTTGAATAGGCGCGGCCGCGGGGCGCCCAGCCGGTATCTCCGACCATGTGCGGGACGTGGTCGTCGATGAGAAAGCTGTTGAAGCCGACGTCGACGAGCGCGCGCAGGACGCTGGTGATGTCGAGATTGCCCTCTCCGATGAAGCACTCGGTAAACTGATCGCCGATGCCCTGAACGTCGCGGAAGTGGACGTAGGCAATCTGGCCGCGGGAGCCGAAGTGGCGAATCCCCCGGAGCACGTTCGCGGTTCCACCCATTTCGGACCAGCAGCCAACGCAAAAGAGGAGACCCCAACTCGGACTGTCGACGATGTGGGAGCCCCGCTCGAATCCCTCGAAGCTGCTGAAAATGCGGGCGACGCCACCAATTGACGGACCGGGCGGATCGTCCGGGTGCAGGGCGAGGCGGACCCCGGCGGCTTCGGCGACCGGGATGACTGCCTTGACGAAGTACGCGTAATTCGCCCAGATCTCCTCGGCGGTATAGACGCGGCCGTGGCTCAACGGCAGGTCCCGGGCCTGGCTGAGGTCGAACGTCGTCACCTCGGCTCCGCCGCGGCCCGGCGTCGTGCCGGTGCGGTATAGCTGATTTGGTCGCCAGTTGTAGCCGAGGATCGGAATCCCGGCCCGGCCAAGGTTGCGAATCGTCGCCTGGCAGTGCTCGATCTGCTCGTCCCGTCCGGGCAAGCCAAGGCGCACTTTGTCGATGAACTTTGCCGGCCAGTTCTGGATCGCTTCCAGGCGCAGCTCGAAGCTTTCAACCCACTCGCGCAGGCGAACCAGATCCTCGTACTCCCATTGCTCGTCGCCGGGTAACCGCCGCGGCGTCGCCAGCACCACGCCCGAGCAGCCCATCTGCTTCGCCTGGATCATTTGTTCCTCGGACGCATCGCCCGGTAGTCCGATCGCGACGCGAATCGTTTCCGTCATCTCGCTCGTTCTTCCTCCCGACTTTGTTTAGCGACCTTGATCATATCAAGCGTGCCAGGGACGAGCGTATAATCAGACTGGTGGCATCACCGATCCGAGGGGGTAAATCGACCGTGGCGTCGCAACCAGAGCGGGTCGTGCTGACCTATCAGGATCTGCTGCAACTCCCCAACGACCGCAACCGCTACGAACTCTTCGAGGGAGAGTTGCAGGTGACGGCTGCCCCGAATACGGCTCATCAGACCGCGTCGATGAACCTCACCCTGATCCTTGGCAATCACGTGCGAGCCCACCAACTGGGCCGAATCTTCACCGCTCCCTGTGACGTCCTCCTTGGCGAGACGACGGTCGTCGAGCCGGACCTGCTGTTCGTGGCCGCCGAGCGGACGGAGATCATCCAGCGTCAGTACGTCGCCGGCGCGCCGGACCTCGTCATCGAGATTATCTCCCCTTCGACCGCGCTCGCCGATCGCCAGGTGAAACGCCAGCTCTACGCGCGCCATGGCATCACCCATTACTGGCTCGTCGACGTCGAACGTCAGGAGTTCATCGCGTACGCCCTGGCCGACGGCCTCTATCGCGAGGTTGCTCGAGGGCGCGAGACCGAAACCGTTAGCGCGCCACCGTTCGCGGACCTCTCGATTCCGCTTGCCGAGATCTGGGAGTAAGGTCGGTTACGTCGCCGCCGCGGCTCATCGATTACGTCGCCGCCGCGGCTCAAAGGGCATGCCGCGGGCGTAACGTGGGTGGCATTGTCGCCGCCCTGAAGGGCGGGCGCAGACTGATTCGGGCTGAAGCCCTCGGCCCGGGCGCTTTAGCGCCTGTTTCCCTACGCCCGCCTTTTAAGGCGGCGACCCGGAGCTAATCGACCCGCCGATTACCTCGTCAGCGAATCCAACCACCGGGTGGCAATCGCCCGGGCCAGGGTTGTCTTCCCGGAGCCGGTGGTGCCGACGACGATGAGTTTTTTGATCGTAGCACCTCTTCGGCAGTATTGATAGCTGGCCCGTCGACTTTTCCCAGACATCGCTGTCGGAGTCCGACACGAGGAAAATCCCCCGCGTGGTGTTCGAGCGCTACGCGACTACGCTCGCCAACGCGGCGTAAGCGGACAGAGTCTAACTATCGTTTGTTCGGGATCATCGAAAGATTTACGTCGAAGTCCTGTCCGATGTCACCGCGCTGCACCGCCGCGCTGAAGACGTTGTAGGGGTCGTGTGGGGAACCTTCCTTGCGAAGCGTGACCTCGTCGTTCAAGTAAAGAAAAATGATCACGCGCGCTTTCGAGGAGAAGACCCAAAACAGGCGGTAGCGCGGCGGAAGGCCCTTCCCCTTTGCCCGACGAAACTTCGCGAGATCACCTTTTAGCCGAAAATCAGGGGCGTTGGGATTCGCGGGAACCTGCTGCTGGATGAGTTGAGTGACCCCAGCGAGAAGCTTTGCCGTCGGGTGTTGTCGATAGAGTTCGTCAGGGAGTGATTGTTTGAGACGCTCAACTTCACCGCGGAGCGCGGCAAATCGCTCCGCGAAGATTGGATGGAACAGGATGCGCCACCCATTGATGACGGTCGTCATCTAGTCCGGATCGACTCCGGCGATTAGTACATCGATTCTATCGAGAAGTGCGTCCGGATCGATGAGGGTCTCCGGATGTTTGATCGCATCGTCCGCGAGGTAGCTTAAAAAGGAGGCAAAATTCGGATCGTCCTCAATCGAGGGGGACTCGGTCACCCTTCCACTGTAGGCACGTACTAAGATTCCCTCCTCGACATCAAGGAGTTCTACTTCATCCTGGATATTGTGCCGCTTAAGCCACCGGTCCGGGAGTACTGCCGAACGGGAAAACCCCTTCTTGTGCAGCTTGACATGCTTACGTTCATAAGCAGTATCGATCTCGTGCTCTGGCATATTCCCTCCCCACGCTCGTAGAAGATCATACTGCATAGTAGCCACGCGTGGCAATATGCACGCCGTCGCGATAGCTGACGATTGACCCCGAAGAGGAACGGCCGCTGGCCGGATCCCCTCCGCAGGCGATGAAAAGGTGCGCCCAAAACAAAGAACCCTGGAGCAGGGACTCCAGGGTTCTTTGGGTTTGCCGAGAAAGCAGGCGTTTTCCCCTTGAGAGTACACCCTCGCGCTCCGGGTTATGGATCTTTCCTTACCCGGAGAATGGGGAACTACCTGAATAGGTGCCCTGCACTTTCGCACAGGGCGCGCTCAATCGACCTGCCATACTCCGGTGAGCGAGTGTGGGTTCTTCATTGGTCTTGCGAGCATGAAGCCTCCTCGCCGTTACCTTGCAGCCTACCGGTGGTTAGTCCGGCGCTACACCCTCACTTTAGCACGCTCAATGTATGGTGTCAAGCAAGCTTCGGCGTCGCTTCCTCGACGTCCGCGCGGTGGCCGAGGCCATCCGGCAGTTGCACCAGCAGAACCTCCAGAATCAGCGCGGCGACCGCGCCCACCACGACCGGCTGGCCGAGCAACTCGACGACGGTCGCCGGGAGTTTGCCGTCAAACGCGCTGGCCAGCGGCGGAACGCCAGTCGCCAGGATTACCGCCAGCCCACCGACCGTCAGGTGGCGCGGCGTGTCCGGGGTCCGAGCGAGCGCGACGACCCCGGCGAAGATCAGGCTAGCCGCGGCCGGCAGGAAGATGCCCCCGACGACCGGATCCGGGGTCGCCGCCAGCACCGCGCCCAGCTTGGGAATGAACGAGAGGACCAGGAAAATCACCCCGGCCGCGGTGACCGCGTAACGGCTCCCGACGCCGGTCAACTTGAGCAGTCCCACGTTCTGGGCGTAGGCCGTCGTGGCGAACCCGCCGAAGAGCGAGGAGATCATCGACCCGACCGCTTCGCCGGCCATGCCCAGATTGATCCGCCGGTCGGTGATCGGTGTGTCGACGATCTCGCCGGCCGCGTAGTAGACGCCGAGCGCCTCGATGGTGGCCACGACGAAGGCGAAGACGATCGCGATCGTTACGCCCGCGTCGAAGTGCAGACCGCCGTAGGGGAGGAACCGGGGTATGCCGATCCAGGGAGCCTGGGCCGCCGCGTCGAAGCTGAGCCGGCCGAAGAGCGCGCTCAGTACATCGCCCACGAGGAGTCCCCAGATAAAGGCGTACGTACGGAGCAGTCCACGCCCGAAGCTACTCAGCACGACCACGGTCGCCAGGGTCGCGGTGGAGATCAACAGTGTCTGCGGGGACGCGAAGGTGGGACTCTTCGTGTTACCGCCAAAGTACTCCACCAGGGTGAACTGGGCCAGGGCGATCCCGACGAGGAGGATCACCGCGCCGGTGACGGCCGGCGAAAATAGTTTCCGTACCCGACCGAGCAGGCCGCTCGCCGAGATCAAAAAGATCAGCAGACCGCCGATGAGCAGACCGGTCGTCGCCATGGCGAGTTGCCCGGCCTTGCCGAAGCCGATCATCAACCCGTCGAACGCCGCCGACGGGCCCTCGACGACCGGCAGGCGGACCAGGCGGGTCGACTGGACCAGGGTGACGATGCCCGCCGCGAGGAAGATCGCGTTGATCATGTTCGCCGCGAGCGTCGCCGAGAGCCCGGCGACCGCCGCGACGAAAACCGGGTCCAGCCAGACGTTCGAGACGAGGACGTGCTGGAAGCCGAGCGCGACCGCCTGGGGGGGATTCGGCTTCTCCTCCAGTCCCATCGTCAGTCCGGGTGGCCGGGTGGGCGCAACCGTGTCAACCATGTTTTCTCCTCTTATACCTGTCCGAGAACGCCGCGGTCGGGATGGGAGAACTCCCAGCGACCGGCGGCGTTCTCTGGTTCGAGATCGGTGAAGCGCAGGAAATCGAGCAGATTGAAGCGGCCGTCGTGGTGCCAGGTGACCGGTGGATCACCCATCTGGCCCAGCGGGCAAACTCGATCGATCCCGAGCTGCGCCATGAGGTCGGCAATCTCCACGATGCGAGAATCGTCGGCGGCAACCGCCGCGGTCTGGACGTAGCGACGGACCGGCGCGACCAGGTCCGGCAACTCGGAAAAGTCTCGCAGCGGTTTGACCCAGATCGTTCGGTTGAGGCAACTCGCCGAGAATGCGGGGTCAGGATCGTAGAGAACGCGCCAGTCGTCCTGATTTCCGCCCTGCACCGCGCCTCCTCGGGTGAGGACGCGAAACTCGGCCTGGCGCCGGTGTTCGGCCACCCGCGCGCGCTCCTCGCCGCCGACCCGACCCCGGGGAACGAGGTTGCTCCAGCGATCCAACGCGGTCCCGAGCGCGCTGGCGAACTCCGCCGCGCCGAACTCGCCCCCTGCTTCGACGTAGAACAGGTGGGGAGACAGGCAGCCCTGCTGGTCGTAGCGGGCCACGTCGTAGGCGGCGCGCTCGGCTAACTCGGGCAGGGCGGCTGTGCTGAGCCGCTCCCGGGCTACCACGCCGAAGCTCAGTTTGTGGCCGTAGGCGATCAAACGGCGTTCGATCGGCGGATCCCCGTCGGCTGGCATGCTGGCGCGAACCGCGGCGATGGTGGATTCGCTGCCGTAGGCGACGACGAGATCGGCGTGCCGAAACGCCGCGGCGGATTCGCTGCCCGGCCAGTACGTCGCGGCGAGGCCGGCCGCGAGGCGCGGATCGACGTCGGCCAGCGAGCGCAGGAAGAGGCCGGCGAAGACCGGCTCGTCGGCGGCGACTTTGCCCAGGCTGGCCGCCTTGACCAGCGTCGCCGCGACCAGGCTCTGGGCCGGCAATCCCGGAACGTTTCCGGCGAAGCTGTGGACGACCAGGGCCGGACCGATCGCCCGGGTGAGGCCGGGGCCGGCTCGCCGCGGCCGAAAGCCGTCCAGAACCTCCGGATCGTCCAGTTCGTCGACGAGCAGGCGGCGCAGGTTCTCGGCCCGAAAGCTACCCAGGTAACCGGCCAGCCCTTTGCGAACGGCCGGTTCCGGGTAGCCGGTAAAGCGAGGAATCAGCGCGCAGGCGAGGTGCAGGTAGGGCGAAAACGGATCCAGCCAGCGATTCACCGCCGCGCCCAGTCGAGCGACGATCGCATCGACCGTGAGTTGGCTCAGGTAGTCGCGCCGGGCTGCTCGAAGGCGTGCCGCGAGCGCGGCTAGCTCGGCGTCGCTCAAACGCGGCGCCCGAGCCACGACACCGTCACCGGGGATCTCCCACCATGCGGCGCTCGCGTCCGGCTGAAAACCCGGCAGCCACCACGCGTCGTGGGTCGTGGTCATGCTTTGCCTCCGGTCGCGCTGAGGAGCTCGTCCATCGCGATCGAGCAGCCGCGGGCCTGCGCGCCCTGGACTCGGCCGAGGATCTCGAAACCGTCGTCACGCCACACCCCAAGGTCTTCGGTCAGAATGGTGCAGACCGAAGCGCGGTTCGCCAGATCGGTGTGGCAGAGCACGCCGACCTCTCCGGCCGGCAACTCCTGAAGGGTCTCCGGGTCCAGGACCCGGGTGCGGGCCCAGGGCGGAACGCTTTTGGTCCGCGTCGGAGCCAGTCCGCTGGCGTGGCGGCGCAGGTTAGCGTCGATGAACTGGGTCGAGAGTTCGGTCAGACCGTACATATTCACCTGGTATGTGGCTGGCACGCCGAGGCGATGGGAGGCAGCCGCTTCCAGTTCCTCGCGGCTAATCTCACGCGAGCGTCCCTTGACCCCGCCGGTATCGAAGACGCGACTGCCGGGCGGCAGCCGAACGCGCTTACCCGCGTCGGCAAGCCAATCGAGAAAGTGGACGAAGGCGAAGGTGGTGCCGAGCAAGGCGACCGGGCGATCCTCGCGCCGCCTCGCGTCGAGCGCGGCAAGCAGCCGATCGCGATCGAGGCCGGGCACGCCGACGAAGAAATCGCTGCCGGACTCTCCGTAGCGCTCGCGCATCACTCCCAGGTAATAGGCGAGCGAGGAGTTCGGTAACTCGGCCGGTGGCGGATTGAGAACGAGAAACGGCAGACGCGCGCCATCCGGCAGGAAATGGGCGACGAAATTGGTTGTGATCGAAGCGTCGTACACCGCGAGGGTGGGGTGATAGTGACGGCTGCGCTGCTCCCTGCGGGTCGTTCCGCTCGACATAAAGAGTGCCGCCGCGCCTTCGAGCGGCTCGCAGGCGAGGGTGACTTCCTTGAAGGCGCCAATCGGCACAGCGGGGATCTCCGTCCAGTGCTCTACCGTCTCCGGCGTGACCCCCCGAGCGCGACAGAATTTCTGGTACGGTTCGTTTCGCTCGTACTGGTAAGCAAACAGCCTTCGCGCCAGCGCGTCGAACTCTCCATCGTCGCTCGGGCGATCGACGCCCCGGGCGATGAAGGCAAGCAGCTCGGACTCGAAAGGGTGCTTGCCGAGAGGGTGCTGGGTGTTGGGTGTTGGGTGTGGGACCGAGATGGGAACGCCCTCACCCTCACCCTCTCCCTGTGGGAGAGGGTGAGGGCCGTTCTTTCCCCCTTCCCGCGTCGGGAAGGGGGCGAGGGGGTTAGGTCCGGCCCCGCCTGGCGCGACCACCACCACCGCGGCCTCAATCTCTGGCCTTCCCGCGTCCCCGGCTCGGTCCCCGGGTACCAGCACGGCTCGTCCGATGATGTCGCCGGAGCGGAGCGCGGCGAGGGCTTCGTTGACCTGATCCAGGCGGAACGTGCCGCCGACAACCGAGCGCAGGTGGCCGGAGGCGGCGAGCCGCACGGCTTCCTGGAGTTCGGAGAGGGTGTTTCCCACCGCGCCGCGCAGTTGGATCTCGCGGAGAACCAGTAGCAACGGATTGAGCGCGCCGCGCTCTTCACCGTAGCCGCAGTAAACCAAACGGCCGCGCCGGGCGAGCATGCGCGGCGCGAGGTCCATGGTCTGCTGGCTCGCCACGAGGTCGAACACGACGTCCGCGCCGCGGCCCGCGGTGAGAGCCTGGACCGCCGCGAGAGGATCTTCCCGCCCGGCGTCCACCGTCTCGTCGGCGCCCAGTTCGCGGGCTCGAGCCAGCTTATTAGCGCTCCGGCCGATCGCGATGACCCGGGCGCCGGCCAGGCGACAGACCTGGACGAGATAGAACCCGACGCCGCCGACCCCGTAGACGACCGCGGTCTCGCCGAGGCGCACCTCGCCGATCACGCGCGCGGCGTGCAGCGCGGTCGCGCCGCCGCAGGCCAGGCCGACTGCTTCGGCGTCGGAGAGGCGGTCCGGCAGGGGAACCAGAGAGCCGGTCGGCGCGACGAGGTATTCAGCGTAGCCGCCGTCGGCGGTGAAGCCGAACTGGCGAGCGGCATTTGGGCAGAGATTTTCGGCGCCGCCCCGGCAGTAGGCGCAGGCGCCGCAAGGCGCGTAGTACCAGAGCAGCACCCGCTGGCCGGGCGCGACCCCCCCGCCTCGGACCTCGACGACGTCGGCGACGACTTCGTGTCCGGGAATCAGCGGCGTGACGCCCAGGTTGAGCACGCCGTCCAGGAGGTGCAGTTCGGTGTGACAGATTCCGGCTGCCCGTACCCGCAGGAGGGCTTCGCCCGCCGCGAGCCGGGGGCGGGGGACGTCTTCGAGGCGTAGCGGCTGACCCGGCCCGTAATAGCGGGCGGCCTTCATGGTGTGAAGCATGGCGCGTCTTCTCCCGGTGGGCGCAAGCGAAGACGCGCCGACAGTCCGTCCAGACCGATCCGGGCGGAAAACAAAAACCGCCACGGCGCGGCGCGCGTGACGGCACAATCGTGCTCGTCGTCCGCTTTCCCTACGCTCGTCCTAGCGAGATCAGGTTCCAGGGGTTGGTGGTCTTGATACCGCCTCTCAGCTACTCGCTCCCCCAGCGGATCCTTGGTTATTCGATTTTCAGTCTAACCTTCGCGCGCTCCCTGGGTTGCCCAGGTAGCACGTCGCTTGCAAGTATCAGCCGACAAGCGAGGTTTGTCAAGAACCGGCGAATGCCCAATGCCTGGAACGGGATCGTGATAAGATCTGACGACTCGAACCGTGATTGACCGGATCGCCGGCCAGCGATTCCGCGGGACGGGGGCGTGCGGCCAGTTAGCCAGGGAGCGCGTGGTGCCTGAGTTACAGCGATTTGTCTGGGAATGGGAAAGTCTGATCGTCCGGCTGAGGAAGGATCATCCGCGTGTCGCGGACCTCCTGGCGCGCTCGACGCGACCGATTGCCGCCGATCGCCGTCCAGATGGTCGCATCCTGCTCGTCCTCGGCTGCTGGGTTCCCGCCGATCGAACCTGGCTGCAAGAACCAAACAACCTGCTTTACCTGGAAGAGAGCCTGGCCGGTCTCCTGGAAGAGCGGATTGCCCTCCTGGTGACCGAATGGCCCAGCGGCGACGGCACGCCGGATGCCCCACCCGATCCCTTCCAGGGACTCTCCGAGGCGATTCGGGCGGCCGGCGTGGGCTGTGGCGGGGTGTTCAAGCGTGCCTTCTTTGCCGCGGCCGCGCGCCGTGGGATCGTCTTCGAGTGCGGCTACCCGGTCCTCAACTACCGGCTGGATTTTGCCCTGCCTCGCCAACGCCTCGGCGTCGAAATCGAGGGGTGGAACTGGCGCGCCTGGGCGCGTCCGGGTGCCGCCGAGCGGCGCGAGCGCGAGCAGTCTCTTGGCTACGAGGGGTGGACGGTCCTCTGGTTTACTGGCGAAGAGATCCTCCGTCACCTCGACGACGCGATGGAGGCCGTTGCTCGCGCGCTGGGCGCACGCAAGGGACGTTGACGGCGGCCCGGTTGACGAAAATCCCCGAGATGATCATCATACCCCTGACGGGCGGCGTGCCCGCGAACGCGCTGCTCGGGAGTTTGCGCGCTACTGGAGGGACAACTTGGCGAAAACCTACCGTCTTGGCGTGGTCGGCTTTGCCCACATGCACATTAACGAGCTCATTCGGAAGTTCAACGCGCTTCCCAACGTGGAGTGGGTCGCTTGTGCCGACACCCGACCCGCCGTGCCGGAACTTGTCGAGGCTCGCAACACCCGCGGCTGGAACGTGCGCCAGGCGCACGAGGTGATTGGGATTCCCAAGGTCTACGACGACTACGAAGAGATGCTCGAAAAGGAGCGCTTCGACATCGTCCTTTTCTGTCCAGAGAACGCCCGTCACGGCGAGGTGGGCCGCGCCATTGCCGCGCGCGGCGCGCATCTGGTCACCGAGAAGCCGATGGCGGCGCGTCTGAGCGACGCCAAGGTCATCGCCCGGGCCGCCGACGAGGCCGGGGTCAAGTTGATGGTCAACTGGCCGATCACCTGGCGCCCGGCGATTCGTAAGATGAAGGAACTGGTCGAAGCCGGGGCGATTGGCGACCTTCTCGAAGTGCGGTGCCGTCTTGGCTCGATGGGGCCGCTCTCGCACGGGTCGGTACATCCCGGCGTGGACGGTCGGATGGAAGAGATCACCGACGAGGAGAAGGGGGCGACCTGGTGGCACCACAGCGCGACCGGCGGCGGCGCGCTGCTGGACTACTGCTGCTATGGCGCCTGCCTCTCGCGCTGGTATATTGGCGAGTCGGCCGTCGAGGCGGTTGGCTTCAAGGCGAATCTGAACAGCCCCTACGGCGACGCCGAGGATAACGCGGTGATCACGGTGCGCTTTCCGAAGGCGATGGCACTCATCGAAGCGACCTGGAGCACCGTCGATCACGGCCAGCCCACCGGTCCCATCCTCTACGGAACCAAGGGCACCATGCGTGGCGAAGGCGACGGGGTGTGGCTGGTTCAGGGAAAGGGCAGCGAACCACGCATTGTGTCGGCCGAACCGCTTCCGGCTGGTCGCACCACTCTCGCCGAGGAGTTTCTCCACCACCTCGAGACCGGCGAACCGCTGCACCAGACCCTCGATCCGAAGTTCAATCTCGAAGCCCAGGCAATCCTGGAGGCCGGCATCGTCTCATTCGAGTCCGGCAGCAGGTCCCTCGTCGAACAGTTTTAGCGGCCGGCTGACCCGGTTGTCGTGAACGGCGTAGCCGTCGCCGCCTTAAAAGGCGAGCGTAGGCGGGGTTGGGCTGAAGCCCCAGATCGGGCGCTTTAGCGCCTCCCTCCCTACGCCCGCTCTTCAGGGCGGCGACCCCTCGCTTAGCGGCCCTGGGTCTTCCGCCACTCCTGGTATTCGGCGAGAGTTTGCGCGTTCGGGGGATAGACCCCGACGATGCTCGCCCCACCGCGGATCTTCTCCATGATGAAGATCTCCCGCTCTTCTTGCGCCGCGGCGGTTTCGGCAACCTCCGCCGCGAGGTGGCGGGGAATGACCACGACTCCCTCTTCGTCGCCGACGATGATATCGCCGGGAAATACCGCGACCCCGCCGCAGGCGACCGGCACCTGAATGTCCGTTGGGTGGTGGATTGTCTTGTTGGTTGCCGCGTGCATCGCTCGGGCGTACGCCGGCAGACCCGACGCGGCGATTTCCGGCGAGTCGCGGAAGGCGCCGTCCGTGACGACCCCGGCCGCGCCGCGGGCTTTCATCCGAGTGGCGAGGATCGCTCCCATGCTGCCCGCGCGAACGTCCCCGCGGGCGTCGATGACCAGGACGTCGTCCGGTCCCACCCGCTCGATGGCGACTCGCTGGGGATCCGTCAGGTTGTCCACCGTACCGGTCTGGTCGAGGTCCTCGCGAGCGGGGATGTAGCGCAGAGTAAATGCCTGGCCGACCAGCCGGCTCTCCTTGCGGAGCGGCTGAACGCCGGTCATGTAGGTGTTATGCAGGCCGTGCTTGGCGAGCACGCTCGTCAAGGTCGCGGTGCTGGGGAGACGAAGGAGTTCGTAGGTCCGGTCGGAAATGACTATTTGTTCACTCATCGTTCGTCTGGATTCTCGCTCCTGGATTCTGGATTCTTCGACAGGATATACCCTTTGACGCGCGTGGCCAAGTGCGCTAAGCTAATCGGCACGGAGAAGTCGTCGGCGAGGCGGGCGTGGGCCAGCGCGATTTCACCAGCTAACAACGTTGGTGAGGAGACACCATGCAGACTCCTTCGACCCGGCACAGCCACATGCAGGTCGCGATTGGCATGCTCGTCACGGGCCTGCTTTTCGTGTTCGTTCCGATTATCGTCGTGGTTGCGATTGCCGGGCAGCCATTTCCGGGCGCGGTGGTTGGCCCTTCCGAGGTCGCGCCAGTTCTCGGCATGCTGATGTGCGTGGTCGCGACGCTGATGATCGTTCAGGAAATATTTGGCTACTGAGGGCGTAAGGCAACAATTCAGTAGGGTGGGGGCCCTGTCCCCCACCAGTCCCCGGACCTTGGCGATAGTGCGGATCTTGTGGTTATTGCAGGCAGGGATTCGGGCAGGCACGGGGGCCTGCCCCTACGGATCGCAACGCGGGTGGCCGCCTTCACCAACGCCGCGGCGTTCGTCTTCTGCCTTATCTGCCCAAGCCGACGACCGATTTGACTCGTTCGAGGACGACGCTCGAGGTCGCTCGGGCCCGTTCGGCGCCCCGGGTGAGAACGTCTTCCAGGTAGCCGGGTTCCTGGCGGATCTCGCGATAACGTTCCTGGAGTGGTCGTAGCCCCTCGACCACGACGTCACCCAGTTCCCGCTTCAGTTCGGCGTAGCCCTTCCCCTGAAAGTGCGCTTCGATCTCCGAGCGCGATTGCTTCGAGAAGAGTTCGTAGATCGTCAGCAGGTTGTAGAGACCCGGCCGCTCCGGATCAAAGACAATCTCGCGGCCGGGGTCGGTCACCGCGCGCGAGATCTTCCGACGGATCATCTCCGGCGTTTCGAGCAAGCGCAGCGCGTGATACTGATTCTTTTCGCTCTTGCTCATCTTCTTCTCGGGATTATCTAATCCCATGATGCGCGCGCCGGTTTCCGGGATGATTGGCTCCGGAATGGCCAGAACCTCGCCGTAGATACGGTTGAAGCGCTCGGCGACATTCCGACTCAGTTCGAGGTGCTGCTTCTGGTCGGCGCCAACTGGCACGAGCAGCGGCTTGGGAGGGTTTCCCCCGTAGAGCAGGATATCCGCGGCCTGCAGGACCGGGTAATCGAAAAGACCGGTGCTCGCCCGTTCGCGCGCCGAGCCAGCCTTCTCCTTAAACTGGGTCATCTTCTCCAGCCAGCCGATGGGCGTGAAGCAGTTGAGAATCCAGGCCATCTCCGAATGGTTGGGAACGTCGGACTGGACGAAGATTGTCGAAACCTTCGGGTCGATGCCGGCCGCCAGGTAAAGGGCCGCGACCTCTTTGATCTTTTCGCGCAGTTCGTTCGGTTCTTGGGGCGTGGTGATTGCGTGAAGGTCCACGACGCAAAAGAACGAATCGTGGTCATACTGCAGTCTGACCCAGTTGACGATGGCTCCGAGATAGTTTCCGATGTGCAGGTCGCCGGTCGGCATGATCCCGGAGAGGATCCGCGGCAGATTATCCCGCGCGGTTCCCTCGGCCGCCCCGGCCGCTTGCGATCTATTCTCCATTAAATACCTCTAAAGGTGTTGGGTGCTGGGTTTTGGGGGAGAATCTGATTCCCCCGTCCCTCGTAGGGAAGGCGGCCAGGGGGTTAGGCCCGATCTCTTTCTCCCAAACCAAGCACCTCTTTCGCGTAGCGAACGCTCAATTCAAAGTGTTGGCGCTGCTGCGCGCGAAACGTCTCCAGTTCCGCGCCGCTCAGTCCTTCTAAATTGTACGGCCCGACGAGCTGATCGATCGGACCGGGCTGTCCGGACTGCGCCAGCGCGACGAAGCGCGCGAAGTCGCGCGCGGGCATCGCTGGGTACATCTGCCAGAAGGGGCTGCCCGGGACGAGGTAGTCCAGGTGCTTCGGGTTACTGCCGGAGATGATCTCCAGATCAACCGGCGGGTTCGGCGCCTTTTCGCGGAGGATCGCCACGATTCGGGCAAGATCCACGTTGCCCATGCCGAGTGGCGCCCATTGGGCCAGCGCGCCGTCGGCGACCGCCCAGACCTTCGTGTCGCGGACGTGAGAGCTTACGACGTACGGAGCGAGCACTTCGGTCGTCAGAACCGGATCCTCGCCGCCGTAGGCGGGATTTCCGGTGTCCAGGCAGGCGCCCACGGTGTCGGTCCCAACCTCTTCGATTAGTTCTTTGAGTTCGCGGGCAAGCAGATCGACCCCGCCGTGATTCTCGACCGCGACTTTGATCCCCAGGTCGCGCGCCAGAGGCGCGACTGCCTTGAGGGTGCGCGCGCACTCCGCGAGGTGCTGCTCGATCGACACCTTGCCCTGGCGATCGTTTTGAGTGCCGAGGAAACAGCGCACGACCGGTGACCCGACAATCTTCGCCGCGCGGAGCATCTGAGTGAGCTGCTCCTCGCCGCTGCCGTGCTGGGGCTGAAACGTTGTCGAGAGACGATCGAAGCTACCCATCCCAACTTCGACGGCCAGGCCAAGCTCGTCGGCGCGGTGCTTCAGGCTCAGAAGATAGTCTGGTTCGAGGGAGGCAAAATTGCGCCGCTCGGAGAAGTGAACGTTGTCAAGCCCCAGCCTCGCCGAATATTCCATGAGCTGGAAGGCGTCCCAACCCTGCCAGCGCAAGCTATAGCTATCGATGCCCAGTCGCACGTTAGCCCCTCCATGCTGTTTTCGACCCATTATAGCGTCTAGCTGGGGGCGGTGCTCTCGCCGTTGGCGCTGCCGAGGGACTGGAGTGGTTCCGCGCCGGGGACGCGCGTGTCGAGCGAGGGACCGGGAGCAATTGAGGTCGGTGCCTCGGTCGTCCCCGCGAGACCGGCCGACGGATTCTCAGTGGGCAGCGGTTGAGGAAATCCTTCGTTGATGAGAATCTCGGCCATGAGAATCGCGTTGGGGACGAGAATTCGGTTGTCGCCCGAGCGCAGGGTCGTCGTGCGAACGTCGATCGTCTCCACGGTGCCGAGAAAATCGCGTATCTTGATCACTTCCCCGGGGCGAAACGGTCGCTCGATCAGGATGTAAACCCCGGCAAAGACGTTCTTCAGGACGTCTTGAATCGCCAGACTGATCGCCAGACCGATGATTCCCACGGCGGCGAAGAAAGCGGTGATGTCCAAACCGAAGACCGGCAGGATCAAGAGCAAGCCGAGCAAGAGCACCAGGACGTACGCCACCCGGCTGAGGAGGATCGCCAGGGCAAGATCCCGCTGGAGGCGCTGGAAAAAGCCGAGAATTCCGTTACGGACCCGCGTGGCGATGAACAGGGTCAGCGCCGCGATGGCGAGCGCGACGATTATCTGCGAGGCGATATTCCCGAGAACCCGGAGTATCGGGGCGGAGCCGAGGCCAGCCAGCAAGGCGTTCATTATACCAACGCTTTACCTGAACAGTGCCCCGACGGATCCGCCGGTGTGGATGCGGTGAATTCCGTCGGCGAACAGCGGAGCGACCGAGAGAGCGGTGATCTTGGGAATCTGCTTCTGGGGCGGGAGAGGAACGGTGTTGGTGATCACAACTTCGCGGATTGCCGAGTTTTGCAAGCGCTCGATCGCTGGACCGGAGAGAATGCCGTGGGTGCAGGCGACGTAGAGTTCCCGAGCGCCGGCTGCCTCGGCCACCCGGGCCGCGCCGGTGACCGAGCCCGCGGTGTCGATTTCGTCGTCGAAGATAATCGCTCGGCGTCCGCGTACCTCGCCGATGACGTTGAGAACTTCGGACCGTTCGAGGTTTCCGAGACGGCGCTTCTCGATAACTGCCAGCGAGGCGTTGATGCGCTGGGCAAAGTTGCGCGCCCGCTTCGCGGCCCCCAGATCCGGCGCGATGACGACCCAATCTTCCAAATGCTTGTCCGCGAAATAGTGGCTCAAAATCGGCAGGGCGGATAGTTCGTCGACCGGAATATCGAAGAATCCCTGAATCTGCGGCGCGTGCAGGGTCATCGTGAGTACTCGATTAGCCCCGGCGGCGGTTACCAGGTCGGCCAGTAATCGCGCGGTGATCGGCACGCGCGGCTGATCCTTCTTGTCGGTCCGACCGTAGGCGTAGTAAGGGATGACCGCGGTGATGCGAGCCGCCGATGCCCGTTTGAGCGCGTCCAGCATGATGAGCAATTCCATGATGCTGACGTTGACCGGCGAGCTAAATGGCTGCACCACGTACACGTCGTGCTCGCGCACCCGATCGATGATCTTGACGAAGATGTTCTCGTTGCTGAACTGGAACACCTCGGCCTGGCCGAGCGCGATGCCAAGTTCGGCGCAGATCTCTTCCGCGAGTCGGGGATTGGCGTTTCCGGTAAAGATGCTGAGTTGAGTGTACAAGCCGGGGCAACCGTTCCTTTCCGTTTCGGTGCGTCGGTTGGGCACGCCGCCAATCTTTGGACCGCGCGGACGATGTTCGAGGCAATTATAGCGTCAGCCGGGCGGATTCGGCCACCTGACTTGACTGTAATGGACGCGCCGCAAGTGGCCGGCCACGCCAAGAGCCGGGACTCGTCTCTAACGACTTTGCCTCTTGGCGCTAGAACATCTGTACGGGACAATCGCGACATCCGAAACACGAGTAGCTAGCGTCGCGGCCCGACTTTGCGTTACCATGAATTGCCGAAATAGCGATGAAAGTACCCCGCTCCGTCGCTCGCCGGAGTGGGATGAGCGGGGTTTCGCGAAGAGACAGAGGAACCGTGACCAATCGACCAGTGCGCGTGCGAATCGCACCGTCTCCTACCGGTGACCCCCACGTCGGGACAGCATATATGGCGCTCTTTGACCTGGCCTTCGCGCGAAAGTACGGCGGCCAGTTCATCCTGCGGATCGAAGATACCGATCAGAATCGCTACGTCGAAAATAGCGAGGACCAGATCTTCCGGACCCTGCGCTGGCTAGGGTTGGAATGGGATGAAGGTCCGGATAAAGGCGGGCCGTTTGGCCCGTATCGTCAGTCCGAGCGTCTACCTATCTATCAACGCTACGCCCAGCAACTGATCGCCGCCGGGCACGCCTATCCTTGCTGGTGCAGCAGCGAGCGGCTGGCGACGATGCGTGAAGATCAACGCAAGCGAGGCGAGCCACCTCGCTACGACCGGCTCTGCCTGGGCAAGACGCGCGAGGAACGCGAGCGCGAGCCGGGCTTTGCCGATCGACCGGTGGTCCGCATGCGGGTTCCGGAGAATCCGCCGCTCGTTTTTGACGATCTGATTCGGGGCGAGACCCACGCGCCATTCCCCGACGATCAGGTGCTCTTAAAGTCCGATGGTTTTCCCACCTATCACCTCGCCGTGGTGGTGGACGACCATCTCATGGAGATCAGCCACGTCACCCGAGGCGAGGAGTGGATTAGCAGCACCCCGAAGCAACTCCTCCTCTATGACTGGTTCGGTTGGGAACCGCCGAAGTGGGCGCATTTCCCCCTCTTGCGGAATACCGACCGCTCGAAGATCAGCAAGCGGAAGAATCCGGCCGCGCGCCTTCTCTGGTTTCGAGAGCAGGGCTTTCTCCCGGAGGCGTTGCTCAACTTTCTCGCGCTGATGGGCTGGAGCATGCCCGACGGACGGGAAGTCTTCAGCATGGAAGACCTGCGCGCGAACTTCAGTTGGGACCGCTTCAGTCCGGTCGGGCCGATCTTTGACGTCGAGAAGTTGGACTGGTTGAATGGCCAGTACGTTCAGGCGATGTCGGACGAGGAGTTCCTGGATCGGATTGGGCCATTCTTGCCCTCGGACACGCAGAACGCGGCGCTTCAGCGGCTGGCCGGGCCGCTGAAAGAGCGGACCCGCCGGCTCGCCGAGATCACCGGTCAGGTCGAATTCCTCTTCGCGGATCCCCTGGTTGCCGAGCCGGCCCTGCTTCTGAAGCAAGGTTTGGCCCGTCCGGTCGCCATCGAAGCCCTCCAGGCCGCCGCGGAGATCGTTCGGTCAGTGGATTTATTCGAGTCGGAGCCGCTCGATGCCGCTTTCAACGCTGAGAACGAAAAGCGCGGTTGGAAGCGCCGGGCATTTTTCATGACTGTTCGGGTCGCGACAACTGGTCAGACCGCCACGCCGCCACTCTTCGATACCCTGGCGGCGCTCGGGCGCGAGCGCACCGGGGCGCGCCTCGCGGACGCCGTTCGCGCCCTCGAAAGTCTCCCCTTGTGAGTCGGCCGCCCGGTACCGCATGATACGGGGCGGCTTATGGCGGCTGACATTACTGGGGAACGGAGTGAAAGATGGCGAAGGCGCGCTGCTTGATGATCGGCGCCGGGGGAATGGCCGGCGGCTGGATTCGTAATCAATTTCCGAGCTTCACCGACCGCCTGGAAGTGGTCGGTCTGGTCGACGTCAACCGCGAGGTGCTCGATCGGTCCGGGGATTTTCTGGGACTGCCGGCTTCCCACCGCTTTACCGACATGACCGAGGCATTTGAAAAGGTCGAAGCGGACTTTTGCGCGATTGTGATCCCGCCGGCTTACCATCGCCAGGCCGCGGTGCTCGCCGCCGAGCGTGGCTTGCACATTCTCAGTGAGAAGCCGATGGCGGATACCTGGGACGCGTGCGTGGAGATTTATCGGGCGGTGAAGCGGGCCGGGGTGAAGATGGAGGTGATCCAGAATTACCGGTACAATCCGGACATGCTCACCTTTCGGCAGGTACTCCGGGAAGGACGCCTCGGCCGGCTGAACTATCTCGTCGGCCGCTTCGCCGACGATTACCGGGTCTGGGGCTCCTGGGGACCGTTCCGCCACGAGATTCCCCACGCCATGCTCGTCGACGGCGCGGTGCATCACTTTGACATGCTTCGCAACCTGGCGAACGCCGACTGCCAGTCCATCACCGGCTGGGAGTGGAATCCGGCCTGGGGGCAGTCGAAGGGCGAGTTCAACGATCTCTATCTGGTGCACTTCACGAACGGCGTCCACGGGAGCTACGAAGGATCCGGTACCGCGGGCGGCACACTGAATCCCTGGCATCGCGAGTATTATCGCGCGGAGTGCGAGAACGGGTCGGTCATTATCGACGTCGATCGAACCGTTCGGGTCTACCAGCACACCCCGGGGCAAGGGCTTCGCATGGAAGAGGTGCCAACCGTCAAGCCGCGGTACACCGGGCACTTCTGGCTGATCGACGAATTCTTGAACTGGCTGGACGGCGGCCCGACCCCGGACACCGTTTTGGACGAAAATTTGAAAAGCGTTGCGATGGTCTTCGCGGCGATCGAGGCGTCTCGGACGGGCGCGCTGGTGAACGTCCAGGAGATGGTCGCGGCGGCCGGCCGGTAGGACTTCGGCTGGCCTCGACCGGTGGACGATCATCCTCCTAATCCACTATACTCCGCGAAAGTCTTGTCCGACCGAGAAGGCCGTGTCACAACTCCTGGCTCTGGCGTCGACGAATCTGTTTGCCCTGGTGCCCACCCTGATCGTGCTGATCGGGGGCGTGCTGGTGTGCGCCCTTCGGGTGGGCGACCGGGGAGAGCGCGTCGCGGCGCCTCTCGGCGTGGGATTTCTGGCGCTCGCGCTCGGAGCGGTGCTCCGATTGGCGGTCACGACGCTCGCCTGGCCGGTCGAAACGTTGGATCCGTTTGGCGCGCTTCTCCGAGGGCCGGCATCGCCGTTTCCGGCGATTCTCACGGTGACCCGACCGGACCACCTGACCTGGCTTACTTCGCTTCTGGTCGCGCTTTCGGCGCTGGGCATGCTGCTGAGCGTGTCCGGACCGCCCCGATCGATCGTTGCTGGCTTGCTGATCGCGACCAGCGCCGCGCTCTTTTGTCTGGTCAGCCCAGCGCCGTCGGCGCTGGCAGTGGGCTGGTTAGCGCTGGCTCTCGCTCCGTTGCTCGGTAGGTCCTCCGAGGTCGCCGATAGGTCAGACGGGCGCCGCTGGTTTGTCCTCGCTGCGACCCTGGCGGCGGTCTTTTTCTTTGCCGGGGTTGTTCTCACGAACCCGAGCGGTGGGGCGCTGACCGTCGAGGCGTCGCCATCGGGGTTGCGGGCGGTTCTCGTGATCCTCGCCGCCAGCACGGCGGGAGTTGGGCCGCTTGGCGGAGTTGTCCGAGGGATGGGCCGAACGTTGATTGAGCGGTTCGTCGCGACCGCGGCTTTTCCCGCCGTCGGGTATCTCCTCGCCGAACGCCTCTCCACCGACGGGTTCGGCGGGAGCGCGCTCGCGCGGCTTTTGCTGGTTCTCCTGGCGCTCTGGAGCGTCGGCGGCGCGCTCTTTCGCCGCTCCACTAGATGGCGGCGAATCGCGGAGATTCTCGTCGCGCTCGCCTTTCTCGCGCTCGCGACGGCCTCTACGACGCTGGCGCTGCTGGGATTTCTGTTCCTCGGCGCGGGGACGGTTCTTGGTTTGACCGGCGAGGGCGTTTTGGCCGGCAGCGACGAGCGCGTTGCCCTCTTTTCGGCTCCCTGGCTGAACCCGCGCGAGTGGCTGGACGATTTGACGATTCCGGACGGCTTTGCCGGGGTCACCGGGGAGCTGGCCGCGCTGGTTCGAGTCGTCGAAGAGCGTTACGATCTGGCGGTCGGGCTGTTGCTCGCCCTGGCCGCGGTATCGGCGTTCACGAGGTGAAGCGGTGTCGCTGAGCGTGGTCGTCGAATTGGGGGGAGTCGCGCTGATCGCGCTCGGCGCGGTTGTAGCCAGCGTTGCCGACGAGCTGCTCTTCGTCGTCTGCGCGCTCTTTTTGCAGTTCCTGGGGCTGGCACTGGTCACGCTGATCGCGGTCACTCCGTCGGCTGGCGTGGTGACCCTGCTCGTCGGGGGGAGCACTCTGGCGATTCTCGTCGGCGGCGCGGCGTTGCGATTCGGGCCGAATGGCCGCCCGGCGCCGAGAGCCTTCGACCTCAGCGTGGTCGCGCTGGCCATCGTCGGCGCGATTGGTCTGGCGGTCACCCATCCTCTCTTGCCAAACGTTCCGGTCGACGTCGCGATTGGTGTCCTCGTTTTGACCGGCCTGCTCTTTTGCCTCCAGGGGGGAGCGGCGCGGGTCGTCTGCGGCTTGATCTTCTTGACGTCGGGAGCCGGCCTGCTGCTCCAGGCGGCCGAGCCGGGACTGAGCGAAAGCACGCGGGTGTTGCTGGCGGCGAGCCAACTGGCGCTGGTTATCGCGTTGAGCGTCGCGTGGACGACGGCCGGCGACCGCGACGTGCGACCGCCGCGGCGCCGACGTTATCGCACGAGGCCCCTGCTGGATGGCTCAAGAGATGAGCCCGGCCAGGGGGGCGTACCGGGATGAGGCGGCGATGATCGCAGCAGTTGCCGGGCCCGGTGGGATGGCCTTTCTCCTGACCTGCCTCTGCGCGCTCGTGGCGTGGCTGGCCGGCTCAAAAGAGACCCGACTCAACTTGCCGCTGGTCGCGCTGGCGCTGGTCGCGCTGGCGGTGGCCGCGCTGGTCGAGCGTGTCGATCCGGGGCGAACCCTGGCGGTAACCTGCGCGGCGTTTCTGTTAGCCGCCGCGCTGCCGCGGACGCCGGACACCGCGCTCGTGGCCAGCCGGCGGACCCTGACCTGGCTCGGCATCGCGACGACGGCGCTCCTCAGTTCGTCAGTGCTCGACAATCTGAACCGGAGCCAGCCTACGCCAGGCCTGGTTGGACCGATTGGCGGACTGCTGGTCGTTGGAATCGCGATTATGATTGGCGCTTTCCCTTTTGGCTTCTGGCTCCCCTCGCTTGCCGAGGAGTCACCTGGCTCGACGGCCTTGCTCGTCGGCACGCTTGGTCTCGGCGCGGCGATTCTCGGCGTGACCGTGTTGGGCGGCTCACCCTGGCGGGTCGGTAACCTTGCCACCGCGCCGCTACTCGGAATGACCGGCGTCGCGGCGGCGCTTGCCACGCTACTGGCGGTCGGCGAGAAGCAACCCGGACGGGTCTTCGCCTACCTGATCAGCGCCGACGCCGCGCTGCAACTTGGCGGCTTTGTCGGCAGCCCGGCCTCCGGCGCGTCGAATCTCCTCTTCTCTTTCAGCGCTCACGCCCTGGCGGCGACGGTTGGCCTCGCGGTTCTGGCAGCCGGCCGACTGGAGTTTACTGGCCTCTTCCAGCGCCGTCCGGCCCTTGCCGCCGCGCTAATCCTCTCGGGCGGCAGTCTGGTGGGCTTACCGCTAACCGCCGGCTTCACCAGCCGCTTTGACCTCACGCGCGCGCTTACCGTGCCGGCGGTCTTTTACGCCGCTTTCGCGGCGCTGGCCACCGTTCTCGGCGCGCTTGCCCTCGCTCGGGCGTTTGGCCCGGTTTTTGAACGCACCGGCGCGGCCCGCGCGCCGATGTCCAGGTTTGATCTCCTCGTCGGGTTCGTCTCCGCGCTGATCGTTCTTGCCGGGGTCGTTCCCTCCCTCTTTCTTTCCCTGGCAAAGTAGTAATCCGAGGGAGATCCTTCCTGAACACCCGAACTTCTCCTCTGAAGACCCGGCTGGTCCGACCAAGGTCGCGAGCGCACCTATCCGATTCGCGGCTTCTCTTTTGTCTCGGATCCGGAGAGAATTCCCTTCTTGAAGCCGTCATTCTTCGTAGAAGAAGGTGGAATGAACGCGATTGAATGTTCGGGTCTGGGACGGACCTTTGGCGACCGTGCCGCCGTCGAAGACCTCTCCCTGGCGATTCCCTCCGGTACGGTTTTCGGCTTTCTTGGACCCAACGGGGCGGGGAAGACGACGACCGTGCGGATGCTGACGGCGTTGATCGCCCCGACGACCGGCGAAGCCCGGGTGGCCGGCTACCAGCTGGGCGTCGAAAATCAAGAAATCCGTCAGGCAGTCGGAATTTTGACCGAGACGCCCGGGATGTACGAGCGCTTGAGCGCCCGTCAGAACCTGCAGTTTTTCGCGCGTCTCTACGGCCTGGACGCGCTGACCGCCGACCGTCAGGTCGAACGCTATCTGCGGTTGCTTGGCCTGTGGGAGCGCCGCGAGGACCGGGTGGGGACTTTTTCGAAGGGCATGCGACAGAAGTTGGCGATTGCCCGCGCGGTTCTGCACGAACCACGGGTCGTCTTTCTGGACGAACCGACGAGCGGCCTGGATCCGGAGGCGTCGCTGGTGGTGCGCCGATTCATCCACGACCTGCGCGGTGAGGGACGAACGATCTTTTTGACGACCCACAACTTGCCGGAAGCTGACGAACTCTGCGACCTGATCGGCGTTTTTCGAACCCGTCTCCTCGTCGTCGACACGCCGCAGAATCTCCGCGCGCGGCTCTTTGGTCGGGGCACTCGGGTTCGGGTGAGTGGTGGGGCGTCGCGCTGGTTGGAAACGCTACGCGGACTCTCCTTCGTGCGAGACGTCGTGGCCGAGGGTGACGCGCTGCGGGTGACGCTCGCCGATCCGGACGCCGAAAACCCGCGACTGGTCCGCGCCCTCGTCCTGGCCGGCGCGGAGATCCAGTCGGTTGAGCCGGTTAGCCACTCGCTGGAAGAGGTGTACCTGGGGTTGCTCGAATCCAGAGAGCGGAAGTCGCTCGAACCGGTCGGCGCTGGGAGGCTGTGATGTGGCGGGTTAGGATCATTCTGGAGAAAGAGTTCTACGAATTGATTCGACAGCGCGCCCTGCTGGGAGGGGTGCTCGGTCCGGCGTTCATTCTGACCGCGCTGCCGATCATTATGATGGCCCTGTCGACGACGATGATCGGCGCTTCGACCGCACTTCCATCGAACCTTCCCGCGGTGGGTGGGCTGGGGGCGCGCGAAGTTGCCCAGGTCTTCGTCGGGATCGAATTTTCCGCGCTGTACGTCCTCCTGCCGGTTATTTTGACGAGCGTCATCGCCGCGCACAGCGTCGTTGGGGAAAAAGGGGCGCGAACGCTGGAACCGCTCCTCGCGACGCCAGTCCGAACGAGCGAGTTGCTCCTGGCGAAGATCCTCGTGGCGCTGATCCCCGGGGTGATGATCACCTGGCTGAGCGGAGCGATCTTCATCGTCGGTACGCGCGCGCTGGCGGTGAGCGATCAGGTCGTGGCCGCCATCGTGACCCCGGGCTGGCTGATTCTGCTGGTCCTCTGGGCGCCGTTGCTCGCCCTGGGCGCGACGGCCGGCATCGTTATGATTTCGTCGCGGGTCAACGACCCGCGGTCCGCCCAGCAGCTATCGGCGACGCTCGTCGTCCCGTTTTTGATTCTCTTCGTCGGCCAGGCCGCCGGTCGATTCGTGCTCACGCCCGGGCTGGCGCTGGAAGTTGGGGCGGCCCTGGGTATCCTGGCGATTCTGATGGTCCGGGTGGCAACCGGTTTCTTCCAGCGCGAAACAATTTTGACGAAGTGGCGGTGAGGGGCGGGGGTTGGGGACTGGGGTTTAGGGGTTGGGGAAGGAACCGCGCCCCTTGGGTACGGCGAGTGGGGCGACTCGGCAAAGGGGTACCCTCACCCTCCCCTCTCCCAGCGGGAGAGGGAATTTCTCCCGGCTCTGGTCCCCAACCCCCATCCCCTTACCCCCATCCCCCTTAGTTCAGTTTCGGCAGAACCTCTTCGGCGATGATCTGAAGTCCGTCCAGGTCGTCGAGGTCGAGACGCTGAATCATGATCTCTTGCACGCCGGCTTGCCCGTAGGCGCGAATTTGTTCGAGAACCTGATCCGGTGTTCCGTGGATGACGCTAGGGGAACGGCTGAGCAGCCCTTCCAGAAGGGCTCGCGGCGTCGCACCCGGATTTTGGGCCGCCAAATGTCCGAGTCGCGGTCCCAGTTCCGCCTCGTTCCGATAACAGATCACCTGTTGCATGAGGGTGCGCTTGAGGTCACTGGGCTGGCGTCCGGCTTTGACGACCAACTCGTCCAAATGGGCCGACGTCTCGGCGAATTGTTGCGGCGCCCGGCCACCGGTGTTCCAGACGTTGGCGTAGCGCGCGGCTAAGGGAAGGGTGCGGGTCGGCCCGGCTCCGCCGATGAGCAAACGCGCGCCCTCAGGACGCGGTGAGCGGGGAAGCATCTGCGCCTCGTTCAAATGGTAAAAGCGACCGGCGAAGCTGACCGGCTCGTCGTGGCGAACGAGCAGGTCGATGACCTTTACCGCCTCGACAAAGCGGGACATGCGCGTTCCCTTGTCGCCCAGGTCGTAGCCGAACATGACGTGCTCGCGCTCCATCCAACCGGCTCCCACCCCAAGGATGTGCCGGCCGCCACTGAGACTGTCGAGGGTGAGCGCCGTGCGAGCCAGCATGATCGGGTCGCGGAAGGAAACCGGTGACACCAGCGCGCCAAACTCTAGCCGCGAACTGTGATCGGCGAGGTAGGTGAACGCCGAGTAAATGTCGATCGAATCGGTGACTCCTTGACCCGACGGGAGAAAGTGATCGCAACAGTACAGCCCTCGGTAGCCCTGTCGGTCGACATTCGCTACGATGCGCTTCCAGCGTTCCCAGCTTAGCCCGGCGGCCATCTCGATCTGAACGGATAACTCAACCATACGAACCGTTCCCTCGGATTCTAGATTCTCGCTCAAGATACTCCGTAAGTTTATCATCCCAGTGGATCTGGTCTTCGAGGCGAAAGTGGGCGTTAGCTGGACTCGGGTTGGGAATCAGGAAGACGTTGGTCTCGCCGATGCGGTGAGGCTGGCTGCCCAGTTCTAGATTCTTCGCGTCAGCCCCTAGCGCGTACTTGAGAAAGGCGCGGTAGCCGACGACACCGTGAAAGCAGGCGACCGCGGGTCGGTAACGTTCGAGCTTCGCGAAGAGAATGGGTGTCCACTCCCGAAAGTCGGCCGGGGTGAGGTCGCCAGCGTTGGGTGTCGGGCGCTTTACCACGTCGGTGAAACCAATTCCGAACCGGGGAAGGAAGACGTCGTCCTCGGGAACCAGGGTGTCTCTCCCGAGGGCTTTCCGAATCGGCGCACTGAGTCGCGAGCGCGACAGGGCCGGCCAGAAGCGATTGGTTTTGCGGGCGAAGTAATGTCCTCGCTCGGCCGAGTACACCGACGGATTGATCCCGACGAACACCAAGCGCAGCCCCGGCTCCAGAAGGTCCGGCAGGGTGGGAAACGGGACTCTGCACAACTTAAACTCTTGTCATTAGCATGCTTCGAGACAGGTCGAGAGCAACGATAAGTTGAGGCATCGATTTCACCGATCCCCCTTGGATAGGGCGGAAGTCTCGAGAGAATTGGTAGGTGGTCGGAGGGGCAGTTCGCCTGTGAATCGAGTGCCCGTGTTTAGCCTTGCGTTTGGCCCGGTGTATGTAATGATTATTGTCAGGGTAACGCAGCGAGTAGGTGGCAGGCGTAGACTATCACAAACGCGCCCCTGTGCTAACACAGACCGGCTTTCCTTGTGATGGTTCGCGGAACGCCCCTTTCTGCCAATATAGAGTGAGACAGCGAAGCACCGGAAATTAGTGTACAGGGCGGGGAAAGAAGCAGCAGCATGAGTGGAACGAATGGTCTCGTGAATCCCGTCCCCGCAACTCGTGTTACAACGCCAACGCCCTCAGATCCCGAAGTCCCCGAACGCGCACATCGCCGGCAATTTACCGCTGCCTACAAGTCGCGCATTCTCGCGGAGGCAGACGCGTGTTCGGCACCCGGACAACTCGGTGCGCTCTTGCGTCGCGAGGGTCTGTATTCGTCGCACCTGAGCGAATGGCGCCGCCTTCGTGCGCAGGGAACCCTCGCCGCTCTTGCCCCGCAACGACGGGGACGCCCGGCCACCCCGGCTAACTCCGCTGAACTCACCCGCCTGCGCCAGGAGAATGAGCAGCTGACCCGCCAACTTGCCGCGGCTGAGGCCATCATCGAGATCCAAAAAAACAGTGACGGCAGAAGTAGCATTGGAAGGGGACATGTGAGAGAATAGGATCTACCAGGCGGGCGGGCGAAGGATAGCGGTCGAGATTCGAGGAACGAGTACCGCTTGGCAGGAGGGCGCGATGAAGCATCCTCGGGCATTCGGTTCCTTGCCGCACGTGCGTTATCGACCGGAACTGACGACCTGTCCCCATTGTCGGTCCCCTCTCGCCTTCAGCCATCCGGTCTGGGCCAAACCGATCCAGTTTTTGGATGGCATCACTCACCTCACCAATCTTGGCTACCGTTGCCCTAACCCGTCTTGTCGCTTCCCACGCACCATCTACCGTTCGGCTCAAGCCGAAGCCCGCCAGATCAAAGGATCCGGCTACGGCCTCGACGTGGTCGCGCGAATTGGTGCCTTGCGGTTTGGCGAACATCGGACCCGCGCCGAGATTCGGGAAGAACTCCGCGCAATTCCGACGTTGCAAATCTCGGAACGCCACGTTCAAAACCTGATCGAGGTCTACCTGGCGCTTCTCCGAGCGAGCCAGCGAGACCCCCGCGAGGCATTGGCGCAAATCGTGAAGGATCACGGGGGAATCGTCCTCTCGCTCGACGGGCTCCAGCCGGAGAAAGGCAACGAGCAACTCTGGATCGTGCGCGAAGTCCTCAGCGGCACGGTGCTTTGCGGCGAAAACCTCCGCTCGGCGTCGGAAGACGGTCTCGCTGACCTGTTACGTCCGATCGCTCAACTTGAGTTGCCGGTGCTGGGAGTGGTCAGCGACGCGCAGGAATCGATTCGGGGGGCGGTGAGCACCGTCTTTCCCAAAGTTCCCCACCAAATCTGCCAGTACCACGCGTTGCGCGAGGCTGCGCGTCCCCTTTTCGAAATCGACCGCCATCTTGCCGTCCAGGTCCGCAAGGAATTAGGCGGCGTCCGTGAGGTGGCCGAACAGGTCGCTCACGATCCCGCGGATGATCCGGAGCGGGAGGTCGTGGCGGATGCGATCCTGGCGGTCAAACAGGTGACGCGGACTAACGGGGTTCTTCCCTTTGAGTTCGCGGGAGTGCGGATGCTCGACGATCTCCAGGCGTTGGGAACGACCTTGGATCGATGCCTGGAAAAAGGGGGAATCGTCGCCTTCGCCGCTTGCGCACCCTGATCGCCCGAGCGCAGGCACGTGGGAAAGGGCAGGAAACGGGATTACGCCAAGCCCACACCTGGCTTTGTCAAATCGCCAAACTTCTCGAACCAACATCCCTTGAGCAAACTCCCGACGGTCTTAGGGGAGCCACCGTGTGCCAACGGGTGGAGGGTTATCTGCAAGGGATCGTGACAATCAGTGCCCAGGACGATTTCCCATGCGGATTACGCCCGGGGGTCGAATACGTCCAATCGGTTCTCGTCCACTTTCGCGACTATCTGTACCATTGTTACGACATCCCCGGCTTGCCCCGCACGAACAACGAACTCGAACAGTTCTACCGACGGGTCAAGGCGACTGAGCGGCGCATCACCGGGCATCGGCGTTCGGATAACTTTGTCGTGCGCATGGGCGGATTCGCCGCCTACGCCCTCGCCACCGAACACCTCACCGAGACCGATTTACAGGCCGTCCTGGCCCGCGTCCCCTCGTCGGATTGGCTCGAAGAACGCGCGACCTTACACGCCATCCAGGACCGGCAAACTCGGATGCGGCGCTTCCGCCTCCATCGCGATACCTTCCTGGCTGATATCGAGGCGCGTTGGGCCCACATCCACGGCGCCGGTCCGCCCTGATGTCACTTCTGCCGTCACTGAAAAAAAAGTCTCCTCACTCTTGGCGCTGACCCAGCCGAGGGAGAACGCCGAAGGACGGTCCTGATGGACGCCGTGACGACCCTCGTGCCGACGGTCGGTGTTGTCCCCGCCTGCCAGGCGTTGGGGATTGCCCGAGCCAGCTTCTACCGCCAGACGCGCCCACTCGTGCCCGTTCCCCAGACATCCGCGGTTCCCTCGCCCCAGCGCGTGTCGGCGCGGGCCTTGGATTTGGCGGAACGCCAGGCTATTCTCGACGTGCTCCGTTCCCCGCGCTTTCAGGATTGCTCGCCGACTGAGGTCTACGCGACCCGTCCCAATGAGGTCTGGAGTTGGGACATCACGAAGTTGCTCGGTCCCACCAAGTGGACCTATTTCTCTCTCTCCGTCATCCTCGACATCTTTAGTCGCTACGTCGTCGGCTTGCTGACGCCCGAAGCCGCCGATCCCGAACGCTTCGTCAACCACGCACCAATCCCGCCGCCGGTCCCGACTGCGGTGTGGAGACGTTTCCAGGTCGCGTCCAGGCGCCAGATGCACGCCAAGCCTCTTTTCAGACAGTTTCTAAATTGCTTCTCCCGTCTTCACTGAATCACAGCGTCAGCAGCTAACGCGCGTACGCTCTGGACTTCAGTCCAGGAGTAGAGACGGGACACTGAAGTGTCCCGGTGGCCATACGACAACGAACGGCAACCATCAACCACTCGGTATCGACCGGCAATAGAGGACTTCAGTCCTCCGTCTCTACTCCTGGACTTCAGTCCAGAGCCTTCGCGCCCAGGCTAGCTCTTCGGCAGCAGTGGCGAGCGCGCCGGAGCACGGGCCTCGGGGGGCGCGGCGGTCGAGAGATCCGGCGGCGGTGGGCCGAGGTCGGCCACGTTCAGGTCCGGGTTCCAGTGCAACACGCCGTTCTGGAAGACCTGGACGATCTGGCCCCAGGAGTCGAAGCGTCCGGTGACTGGCCGGCCAATCACCTCGACGCCACCCAGACGGCGAAACTCGTTCCAAAACCGGATGCGGTTGTCGTTCGAGACGGTAAAGCCGGTCAGTCCGTCGTCGCCGCCGGTTTGGCTGTAAAAGTGGCCGTTGGGGACGTCGTAGTCAAGGGGCAAGTCGGGATCCGGCAGGGGCACGTCGGCGCTGAAGTTGTCGCGCCGAATCGGCGTGTAGTGGTCGTCGTAGGCGACCACGTGGTAGCTCACTCCATAGGCGTGTGCCGCCTCGTAAATCCAGGCAATCGTCTGGTCGGCGGTCGCCCAGCCGGCGAAGATCCGGATGTGATCCGCGCGGCCGACGAAGGGCCGGTTCATCGCATCACCGGGCATCAGGTCGCTCTTCGCGATCTCGTACGAGTACGCCTGGATGGTGTCGGTCGATTGGCGCGGGATCTTCCAGGCCAGCGACACGTACGCCGAGCAGTCGAGACCGACCGTCGGGTCGGTGCCCCCATAACGGTAGCGGACGCCGAGGTAACGCTGGGCTTCGGTCAGTACGGTCGAGGCGTCGACGGACGCCGCGAATGCCGGCGCGGGAGCCGGCGCGGCCAATGCGGTTTGGCCGAGTGTCGGGAGCAGCGGAATGACGACCGAGCTGGCGCCAGCAATCAATAACACGCGGCGATTCATGGTAGCGGCTTCCCCTCGAACGGATGGCTGTCAGGTGCCGCGGCTGATGATAACACACCACAACCCGACCGTAGCGCGGGTGTTATAACATGCGGTCGAAGTTCCGTGGGACACGTGGGGGGAGATGACCGAGAAGCCATTTGCCGGACAGGTTGTGCTGATTACCGGCGCGTCGCGAGGCATTGGTCGGGCGACCGCGCTGCGCTTTGCCGAGGGCGGCGCGAACATCGTCGTGAACTATTTGCGCCACCGTACCGCCGCCGAGGAGGTTGTCAAGGAGATCGAATCCCGGGGCGCTCAGGCGCTCGCGGTGCGCGCCGACGTTTCCGATCTCGAAGCGCTCGATCGTCTGTTTGCCGAGACTCAAGCCCAGTTCGGCGGCCTGGATGTGCTGGTGAGCAACGCCGCGCTCGGGATGCTCCGCCCGGCCATGGAATTCACCCCGAAACACTGGCAAAAGACACTCGACATCATGGGACGCGCGCTGCTCGTCTGCGCCCAGCGGGCGGTGCCGCTGATGGAAGGCCGCTGGGGTCGGATCATCGCGATCAGTAGCATCGGGTCGGTCCGGGTGTTACCCAACTACGTCGGTCCGGGCGTCGCCAAGGCAATCCTGGAAACCCTGACCCGTTACCTGGCGGTGGAACTCGCGCCGCGGGGCATCTCGGTCAACGCGGTGTCCGGCGGCGTGATCGAAACCGACGCGCTGGACGCTTTTCCGAATCAGGCCGACATGCTGGCGGCGGGCCAGCGTGCCCCGGCTGGCCGCCTCGGCCAACCGGATGACATCGCCGCGGTCGTCACCCTGCTCTGCCGCCCGGAGGCGAAGTGGATTTGTGGCCAGACGATCATCGCCGACGGGGGCTATTCGCTACTGGTGTAGCGCCGGATCAGCAAAGCGAGCGATGGCGAAGCGTGGCCAGGGCCGCGCGCCTTGGTCCAGGGCGAGGTTGGTCAGCAGTTCGCCGATGGCTGGAGCGAATTTGAAGCCGTGACCGGAAAAGCCGGCTCCAATGACAACGCGCGGGTCCGCCGGATGGCGATCCACGACGAAGTCGCGGTCGGGGGTCACGGTGTACATACAGACTGCCCGCTCGGCGATGCGCGACGTGATTCCGGAGAGGGCGCTTCGGGCGAAAGGAAGGACCTCGCTCGCCTCGTCGTCGCGCGCGACCCGGTCGATTCGTTCCGGATCCGCTGGCTGACCGCCGCTGTGGTTGGCGACTTTGATCGCTGACCCCTCGGCGATGGGGAAACCGTACACCGCCCCGGCCGCGCTCTCAGCGATAAAGATGGGGAAGCGGCCAACCGCGAAGAGGGCGGGATCTTCGGTCTCGAACCACCAGAGGGTCTTACGGAGAACGGTTAGCGGAAGACCGAGGTCGGCGAGCAGACTGGCGGCCCAGGCGCCGGCGGTCACGATCAAGCGATCCGTCAGGTAGCTCCCCATGGGCGTTTCCACGACGATGCCTTCGCCGGATGTTCGCCAGGACCGGACCGGCTCGTGCTCGTGAATCGCCGCGCCCCCGGCTCGGGCCGCCGCGGCGAGGGCGCGGAGGGCCGGTTCGACGAGGAGGAAGCCGGTCTGCGACGAGTAGCAGGCTTCCCACTCGTCGTCGATGGTCCAGGCCGGCCAGCGCCGGCGGATCTCCGCGCCGTCCAGCCACTCGTGCGGCAGGTGGTGGCGCTCGGCCGCTCCACGAGCGTCCTGGGCCTGGGGAAAGCCGGGCCGGGCCAGGTCCAGGCCGCCGGTACGCACGTGCAGCGGCGTCTCTTGCTCGGCTTGCAGGCGCAGCCAGAGATCCTCGGCCCGACCGACGAGCGGAACGTAGTCCGGCGATTCGGCGTAGGCGTGACGAATGATTCGGGTCTTCCCTCCGTGGCTGCCGAGGGAGTGGACGTGGCCGAACTGTTCGAGGACCAGCGTCCGGGCGCCGCGCTCGGCGAGCGCCCAGGCCGCGGCGGTTCCCATCGTTCCCCCACCTACGACGACGACGTCGTAACGTTCCATCTTTGCCACCCCTTATCCGATCAATCGCGCGCAGCCTTCGACGTCGGCGGGATCCAGCACCGGCCGGTCGACCGGCACGAGGTCGGCGTTGAGCAGTCCCGAGCCGGTGAGAAAGAGCACGATTTCTTCCTCGCGATCGACCTGGCCGCTCGCCAGCAGTTGGCGGAGGCCGGCCACCGTCGCGGCGGCCTCGGTCGAGACGAACACGCCGGTCGCTCGGGTCGCTTCGAGCATGGTCTCGCGAATGTCCTCGTCCGAAACGGCCACCGCGGTGCCACCACTCTGGCGAATCGCGTCGAGCATGAGATAGTCGCCGATCGCCGCGGGGACGCGCAACCCGGCGGCAATCGTTCGGGCTCCTTGCCAGGGAGTGGCGTGACGCTGGCCTTCCTGGAACGCCCGGACGATCGGCGCGCAGCCGGCCGCCTGCACGCTGATCATGCGTGGACGCTTGGAGCCGATCCAGCCGAGTTGCTCCATTTCGTCGAACGCCTTCCACATGCCCACGATGCCGGTGCCCCCGCCGGTCGGATAGACGATCACATCCGGCAGGCGCCAGCCGAGTTGCTCGGCGAGCTCGTAGCCCATGGTCTTCTTGCCCTCGGCGCGGTAGGGCTCGCGGAGGGTCGAGACGTCGAACCAGCCGCGCGATGGTCCTTCCCGGCGGACGATCGTTCCGCAGTCGGAGATCAGACCCCGAACCAGGAAGAGCTGGGCGCCGTAGGCGACGCAAAGCGCTTGATTCATCGTCGGCGCGTCGACCGGCATGAAGACGAACGCCTCCAGGCCGGCGCGCGCCGCGTAGGCGCTCATCGCGCAGGCGGCGTTGCCCGCCGAGGGGGTTGCCAGGGCGGGGCTGCCGAGTTCCTTCGCCCGGGAGACCGCGACCGCCATGCCGCGTGCCTTGAAGCTACCGGTCGGATTCAGCCCCTCATCTTTGAGAAGCAGTCGCTCGCAGCCGAGGCGCGCGCCTAGTCGCTCGGCTGGAAGTAGCGGCGTCCAGCCTTCGCCGAGGGTCACCCGGTTGGCCGGAGTCCGCACCGGCAGCAGCTCGGCATAACGCCAGAGCGACGCGATGCGGCCGGTAAGGGACTCTCGCGTCAGCGCCGACCGCGCTTTGTCCAGGTCGTAACGGGCGAGCAGCACTTTGCCGCAGGCCGGGCAAACCGTGTGGATCTCGTCCGCCGGGTAGGTTTCGCCGCAAGCCGAACATTCGAGGTGAGTGAGAAAACTTTTCATTTTAGAACAAACACACTCCGCCGCAAATCGGGATGATCTGGCCGGTCACGTAGTCGGAAAGGTCGGTGACGAGGAACTCGACGACCTTGGCGCAGTCCTCCGGCATCCCCAGACGCTTCAGGGCAATCTCTCCTTCCAGGCGAGCCCGCATCTCCGGACTGTTCCGGCCTCCGGCAATCGCCCGAGACGAGAGGATCCAACCCGGGGCGATGCAATTGACGTTAACGTTATATGGCCCGAGTTCCGAGGCAAGTTTGCGGGTGTAGTGCTGGATGGCCGCCTTGGCGACCGAGTAGGCGGTACCGCCCCCGGAACCCTGCGAGCGGAGGCCGGCCTGCGAGCCCACGGTGACGATCTTTCCGGAGCGTTGCTCTTTCATGTACGGAGCCACCGCCTGACAGGAAAAGATCGTCCCCATCAGATTGATGTCCATCATTCGGCGAAAATCCGCCTCCGGGACCTGAGAGGCGAGACTGGGTCCGGGGACCAGCGCGCCGCCGGCGTTGTTGACCAGAATGTCGATGTGGCCGAAAGTTTCGACAATCTGCTTCACCATGCCGTCGACCTGGTCCTTCTGAGTGACGTCGGCGACGACGCCGAGCGACTGTCGGCCGAGCGCCCGCACTTCGTCCATGACCGTCGGCGCGCTCAGCTCCTCACCATACACCTTTGCCGCGTCCAGGTCGATATCGTTGATGACGACGTCCGCGCCAATCTTCGCCAGGTGCAACGCGTAAGCGCGGCCGAGGCCGCGAGCCGAGCCGGTCACCAGGGCAACCTTTCCTTCCAGTTTCAACAACTTCTCCTCGTCGGTTTGCCGTATCGTAGCATTCCCGCCCGAGGTGGAAAAGGTCTCGGCCCAAAGCCCGGGAGGCCAGGTGCCCCGGCACTCGCGCCTACCCGCCGGTGAGCCAGCCGATGACCGCGGCGGTGGCGCCGAAGGCGAGAATGGCTTGGACGAGGGCGATGGTGAGGAAGGCCGGGAGCCACTTCCCAAGGCGTCCCTGGCGCCGGTCGGCGTTCCCGGCGCACGCGAAGAAGGCCACTGCCGCGGCCCAAAGCGCCGGAGCGAGGCCACCCCAACCACCGCCGGCCGTGACGCCGAAAAAGTTCAACCCGACCAGACCGCCGCCAACCAGCCAGTTGAGAAAAGCCCACTCGCCGGCCGAACCGGAGCGCTCGCGCAGCGCCGCGTACAGCCCGACGCCGCCGAGCAAGACCAGGCTCGGCAGGTAGAGCAAGACGTCAATCCCGGCAGTAATCCCAATCGTGATCGCTCCCAGGAGAACAAAGAGAAGCCCAAACCGCGCCAGGGCCCACTCCCGGCTGCGATCGACCGCTTCAGACCGCACCACCGCCACCTCCGCCGTGCCTTTTGGGAGGCTACGTCGCAGGTTCGCGGCCATTACATGTGTTGACGTTCTCTCCGGTTGACCTTATCCGTTCCCGGCCCGGACGCTTCGCCGAAAGGCTAGCGCGATGAAGGCGGTGGCGAGGTTCAGCACGGCGAAGACCGCGAACGGCAGGTGCGGACTCTGGGTGACGAGCAAGCCTCCGGTGGCGGTGCCGATAAGCATGCCGCAACTCCAGAGGAGGTGCAGGAGACCCACCGTGCGACCCTGAAGCTGGCTGGGGACGGAGATTCTCACCAGGGACGGCATCGTCGTCGACATGCCCCAGAGGAGGCTCGTCGCGATGATTCCGCTGACGAAGAGCGCCGGGAGCCAGGTCGCGGAAAGCGCCGTCGCGGCGGCGGCGAAGGGGAGCAAGGTTGTCAGGAAGAGGACCGGACGAACCGGACCAAACCGGTCGATCATTCGGCCGGTGGTCAGTTGGCTCGCCGAGGCGATGAGCAGGTTTGTCGTCGCGAAGAGTGACGCGGTGGTGATGCTGTGCGAGAGGCGGTAGATCAGGAGGGGGAGGAGCAAACTCGTTGTGCCGTAGAAGCAGGTTGGCAGGAGGCGCAAGAGAGCCAGCAGGACAATTCGCCGCTGGCGAATCAGGCCGGAGTACGACCCGAGGACCGCGCGGGGACTGGCCGAATCGCCGCGTGGTCGGGGTGGCGCCTCTGGCAAGAGCCGGCGGGTCAGATTCACCAGGATAATCGCGAGGACGAAGCCGATCGCTCCAACCGTCGCGAATCCGTATTTCTGGGCGGTTGGACCGGCGAGCAGATTGCCCAATGCGCTTCCCATGGTGCTGCCCAGATAGTACAGCGCGCTGAATCCGCCGAGGCGCTTCGCGCCCGCGCTGGCTACCAGATAGGACTGGCCGCCGACCGCGGTGAGGCCATTGGTCGTCCCGAGGATCAAAACGATCGGCGCGAGGATGCGAAAGTCGTGAACCAGAAAGATCAGCGCGGCGAGGGGAATTCCGCACTGTCCCAGGAGAAGAGCCCGCTTCTGGCTCACCCGATCGGCGACGACGCCGCCGAGCAAAGCGAACACGCCGGCCATGACGAGTTGAATCGAGAGCAGCGTCGCGGTGAAGGTCGGTGGCTGGTGCAACTGGGATTCGACGTAGACCGCGAGCAGTGAGGAGAACGGGCCGCTGAGCATTCCCGCGGTGAAGATCAGGGCCAGGAACACCCGGAGTTGACGCACTTCCGGTGATGCGCCGCTCCAGCGCGCCGTGATCGCGGGTCCGAATAGAGTAGGCACGCGAGGGCCTCCGGGCGAAAGTCGTAACGCCCATGTTAGCGCCTCGGTCCTCGTTTTTGAAGCGGCAATTTACAGCAGCCCGACGACCAGCCTGACCGCGCCGATGGTCCTGACCAAAAGGGAACTTTTCGCCGTCTCGCGGCGTCTTTTATCTAACGGCAACGTCCCAAGCAAGGGTCCGCGACCGCCGGTCGCGGGGGAACTGGGACGCGTGGGGAGAAGCACGAGATGATCGACTATCAGTCGGCGTTTGGGGCCGGACACGACAATTACCGCTTCGTCGGCGATACGACCGGCAACACTGAGCTACCGGCACAGCTGGACGTCCTTTCTAACGGTCAGGTCGTGGCGGTTTATGGGGATTGGGTGTCCGACAGTAGCTACAACCACCAGCAGGGGAAAAACACGTTCGGATTCGCCAACGACTGCGGATTGGTCTCCTGTCAGGACGTGATTCTCCAGCACGGCATTCACGTCAGCGAAGCCGACGTTTGTCGGCACGCGATTCAGAACTCGGAGTGCGATGACGCGATGAATCCGAAGTTTGGCGCCAGCCCGGACAACTGGGGAATGACCAGCGCCTCGGATCAGGCCCGCCTTCTGAACGACTACGGCATTCCCGCTCAGACGAAATCCGGCGAGACAATCGATACTCTGGCCAGCCAGGTTCAGAGCGGCGACCACGTGATTTTGAGCGTGAACGCCGGCGTGCTCTGGGGTGATCCGAAGTATTACGAGGGTGGGAGCGCCAATCACGCCGTGACCGTGACGAGCGTCGTCCGGGATTACCAGACCGGCCAGGTGCTCGGAGTTGTCCTGAACGACAGCGGTAACGGCAAGACCGAATTTGTCAGCGCGGACACCCTCCAACAGGCATGGTGCAACGCCGGGGGAAATTGCGTCGTGGCGAAGTAGAGCTTCGTCAAGTCGCCGGTGATGAGTGGTTGGGGCCACCGCCGCCTTGAAAGGCGGGCGTAGGCCCAGTGGGGCTGAAGCCCCCGGACCGGGCGCTTTAGCGCCTCCGCCGCTTCGCCCGCCTTTCAAGGCGGCGACCCAAGCTCATCAAACAGGAGTTGACAGGACACTAGAGCGAGGACAAATCTGATGGATGGTGAGCGGCGTTCCGAAATCGACGATCTGACCGCGCAATTGGCTACCGCGCGACCCCCGGCCCGGCTGCGGGCGGTCCGTCGCCTCGCGGAGATTGGCGGCCGAGAGGTTGTGCCGCCCTTGCTCGGCGTTTTGCGCGACGAAAGAGGCATTCTGCGGGGCGCCGCCGCTCGGGAGCTCCAGAAATTTTCGGACGATCTGTCGGTTGCTTAACTGTCTGACCGATCCCGACTCGGCGGTTCGCTGGCCGGCCGCGGAGGCGCTCCGCACCTGGAAGGGCGCCCGCCTGGTCGATCCGATGATCGCGGCCTTGCGCGACGCCGAACCCCAGGTGCGCTCGCGCGCGGCCGACGCGCTGTGGCGACTGGGCGATCGACGCGCCGTTGAGCATCTCATTGCCGCGCTAGACGATACCGACGACACCGTTCGCGAGAACGCGATCGGGGCGCTGGGTTGGCTGGACGACCGTCGAGCGGTGCAACCGGTGATTGCCCAACTCGGCCACCCGAATTCCGAGGTTCGCTTCGCCGCGGCTTACGCCCTTCGCAACTTGGGTGACGCGGCCGCGGTCGATGCCCTGGTCGGCGCGCTTCGCGATGAAGACGCTTTGGTTCGTCTCTTTGCCGCCAGCGCGCTCGGGCGGCTGCGCGATCGACGCGCAGCCGAACCGCTCGTGGGCGCCCTGGGAGACGCTCACTCCAGCGTTCGGGCTGCCGCCTGCCTCGCGCTGGGACAGCTACACGATCCCCGGACCTTCGACGCGCTCGTCGGCTGCCTGGCGGACGAATACGACGAGGTGCGACTCTGGGCGGCGCGGGGCCTCGGCTGGCTTGGCGACCGTCGAGCCATTGAGGCTCTAATCCGCGTCCAGAACGACGAGTTCGCGGAAGTCCGCGCGGCGGTACGGGAAGCCCTTGTCGAATTAGGGCCTTAAGTCGCGGCTGACCGGCGAGGGCCCGGGCCGGGTTCGTCCTTCGGGCGTCTTTGGCGGCGAAGGTGGCCGGTCCCCTCGGCGCGCTGGACGACGCTTCCCGACAAGTTGCGGAATGTCGACGGACGCTGAGTGACGTATTCCTCGGCCTGCGGTCGCTGAGCTGACTGGGAACCTTATCGATTCCTCAACCGTTCACTAACTGACGGGCACAGCCGAGCGATTGATCCACGAACTTAAAGTGGTTAAGATACTCTCGGTCGGAGTGACGCGGACAAGGCAACGCTCGTCCCGACCTCCGGTTGGGTGGGAATGACTCGTCGAAGCAATTGGCCAATTGTCTACCAGGATGCTCTGAAAGGGAGTGGGGTCGAATGCACGAGTACGATCCGTCGGCGCAAGCCGAGGGAGATCTCTACGATTATTCCGGTGACACCCAAACCGCGGACGTTCCCACGACGACCGACGTTCTGCCGGATGGTCGAACGGTCGTCATCTATGGCGACGCCGAGGGCGATACCCGTTTCAATCACCACCAGGGCGATAACCCCTACGGCGTAAAGGGTGACTGTGGTCTGGTCTCCTGCCAGGACGTGCTGCTCCAGCACGGGATCAACGTGACGGAAGCCGACGTCGTCAAGCACGCGGCGCAGAACGGCGAGTGCGTCATCGCTTCGAACCCCGAGCAGAGCGGCGGCACGAGCCCGGAGTCCCAGGCGCAACTCCTTCGCGACTACGGCGTCGATGCCCACGCTGAGAAGGGTGATTCGATCGATCAACTGGCCAACCACATTGAGAAGGGACAGCAGGTCATCATCGGCGTGAACGCCGGCGTTCTCTGGAACGACTCGCGATACTACGAGAACGGCCAGGCGAACCACGCCGTCACGGTGACCGCGGTGGTCCGCGATCAACAAACCGGCCAGGTGCTCGGGGTTGTCCTCAACGACAGCGGTGATGGTCGGACCAAGTTTGTCGACGCGAACACGCTGACGCAAGCCTGGACGAACACCGGCGGTCAGTGCGTCGTCGCCAACTGACGCGACGACACAATACAGAAAGCGTGGAGTAGGTTTGTTATGGACCGAATTGCCTTGCACGCGGATTTGCTGAGCTACAGCGAGGCGCGTCGACGACTATTGACCATGGGGATCGTCATGTCGGACGTCCCGATTGAATCGGCGGTCTCGCTACCATTGCCGACAAATCGCTGGTCGATTCCCGGCTACGCGGTGTTCGCCGGGCCGGCCCTGCGGATTCCCGGCGAGGCGCCCATTCAGGCGGCGCCGGATCGCTGGTGGGTGTACGGTGCGCGCGGGGGCCATTTGCTGATTTATGCCCTGCAGGCCGTCCAATCGTTCGTCCCGGGGGAACTTTTCTCCGACGTGACCTTGAACAACTCCAGCCGGACGATCGACGAGATGCGGGAGGACCTCGCGGTGCTGGATCGCCTGATGGACGGATTGGTCCCAGCGTTTTTTGCGGGAGCGGCCGGCGAGTTGGACCGTCGTCGAGCGGTCAGCGAGACACTTTCTCTGGTTATCCCATCTCAACTCACTCCTCGGTATCGGGCGCTGGTCCCGGACTTCTTCGCCTGGTTGGAGGCGTAAGTCGCGGGAAGCGGCGCAATCCTTGAGAGAGCCGAGGTAAAAAAAAGTGACCGTTGACCAATCACAAATTCTTCTGGACCTGAGCAAACTCGCGACCGACCGTGGCTGGACCAACGTGCTCGCCACCGTCGACGCGGTCCGCGCGGCGAAGCCGACGACAATCCTCGTGGCGATGCCCAAGGGGGTCGATCCAACGCCGTTCCAACGGTGGATCGATCGAATCGTCCCTTCCAGCGAGGTATCGACGTCCTCGCTGGAAGGGCTCAGCCAGGACCCCCTACCGGCAATCGTGGCTGGCCGGGTCGTGGTGCTCCTGGAGTGTGGTTCGCTCCTCGAAGCAGACGCGGTGGCCGCGCTCTCGGTCGCGGTTTTGAGCCGGCCGGAAAAATCCTACGCGGTGGTCTTTGGAAGCGCCGAGCGAATTACCGATGCCGACGAACTCGAACTGATCGAGCGGGGGGCCCGACGCCTCCTGGACCGCGACTACGGGATCGCGAACAGCGCATCCCTCATTGAGGAGCGGGCCTTTCTCTGGTCGAACAGCCCGCCTCCGGCATTCCTGAGCAAGCGCCTGGCGGCTGACTGCGACGCGCTGGCGAGCTGGTTAACCGACGTGCCCGCGGATTCTCCCGCTCTGGCGCGCGATCGCCTGCTCTACGCGATTAATCAAGCCGACGAGAGCACCGTGACGAGGGAGTTCTCGCGTCGCGACGCCGAGGTGCGCGAACAGCGCATCAAGCACGTGCGAGAATCACTATCCGAGCTCCGCCGTCGGCTCATTCGCCGGCTTGACGCGGAGAGTGGCCTGATCCAGCGTCAATTGAGCGCCTCGCTGCAAACTCTGGAGTTGGACCTGCTGCGCGGGCTGCGGCCGTACCTCGAACAGCGTATCGGGGCGCTCGTTCCCCGGGCCGACGCCGAGTTTTTGCGTAATCTCGTCGTCGACTACCTGCGAGAAGGAACGCGCGCCTGGCAAGCGCGGACGCTGCCCACCGTCACCTCGCAAAGCCTGGACACTGTTTCGGACACCCGGGTTTTGCTGCAGGGCATTGACTGGCAATTGGTCAACCTGGTGATGGCGGGAAAAAATGGCAAGCGCAACTATCCGGACGCGCTGGTCAGTCAGTTGGTCGCCGAGGCGAGCATCACCCTGCCGGACGACGACATGGCCGAAGGGGTCGACACGTTCGAGTTGAACCGGCAGGCCGTGGGGCTGGCCGACGCGGTTCGGGTGGCCTTTGCCGGTTCGGCGGTGGTTGCGACTACCTGGTACCTCACCGGCGCCCAGGCCATTGCCATGGTCGCGGCGGGCGCGTCGGCGGTCGTTGCCAGCGGGCTCTTTAACGTGCGCCTCCACCGCGAGCAGTTACTGACCGAGCTCGAACCCTGGGCCCGTTTGCAGATCAAAACAATCGTGCGCGACGCGGCCGGTAAGGTTCAGGAGTTGGCACCGCGCTCGATCGAGGCGATGCGCGCGCGGCTCGATGGCGAACTGAAAGACGTCGAGCGCGCCCTGGACGCGGCGCTCGCCGACGCGCGTCAGCGGCCAGGCGACGCGCCCAGTACCGATCGAGACTCGATCGAAGCGCTTCGCCGAGCCGCGCTCGGCCAGGATTGGCCGATTGCCAGCGTGACGTCCGACGAATCCCGGTGAGGACCGGGGCGTTTTTCTGGGTGGGGAAGCAGACCACACGCGAGGAGAAAGGATCATGTCCGAGGAGACCATTGCGACCGCTGGCCTGAGGGAGGTCCTGGACCGTGCCCGAAGCCAATTGACCCCGCGGGCGGTTGGAGCGGTAGACGGGTTACGCACGCTCGCCACCACCCTAGAAATGAAGGAGACGGCGGCGCGCCTGGGCCAGGTACGCCAGCGCTTCGACTCCGACACCTTCTCGATCATCATTCTCGGCCGCTTTAAGAATGGAAAGTCGACGCTGCTCAACGCACTGCTCGGCCGGCCGACCCAGGACGTTCCGGAGTTGGCGAGCGCGAAGGGGCCGATGCCGATCGACGACCTGCCTTGCACGGCTTGTCTGACGAGTATCCGCTTTTCCGATCGGCCGTACGTTCGGATCTGGCGCTTCGACGGCAAGTCCGAAGACTGGTCGCTGGCACGCTATCTCCGGGAATCGACAATTCACGACGACGAGGAAGAGAACGTCAAGGTCTTTTCGAACATTCGCCAGTTCGAAGTGGGCTTTCCCGCGGAACTCTGTAAGTCGGGCGTCACGCTGCTCGACTCTCCCGGGCTGGACGACGTTCCGGCGCGGACCGAAGTCACCCGCCAGGCGGTTGGTGGCTGCGACGCGGCCATCGCGGTGTATTCCAGTCGCGCCATCATGGCGCAGTCGGAACTCCAGTTCATCAGCGAGGTGGCGGGCACCGGGACCCGGGTCTTCACGATCATCAATACCTTCGACGGACGCGAGGTCGACGAGCGGTTCAAGCGAGTTTGCTGGAATCGGCTGGTCAAGGAGTGGCAGGACGGACCTCCCTACGAAGGCCAGGATCTCGCCTCGCGGGACATGTATTTCGTGGACGCTCGGCTCGCGCTCGAAGGTAAGATGAATGGCGACGCGAAAAAGCTCGAAGACTCCGGGATGGCGCTCTTCGAGCGCCGGCTCGGCGACTTCCTGGTAAAGGACCGCCAGCACGCCCACCTTGGCAAGTGGGCAAAGAGCGCCGACGGCATCGCCGAGGCGATCGAACAGCAACTCTCCCAGCGGCGAGCCGCCCTTACCGCCGACCATCAGAAGCTGATGGCTGCCTACGAGGCGATTCAACCGCAACTTGCCGCGATTCGGGCGAAGCGCGAAAAGGTGCCGGCGATCTTCGCGCGCTACCGCAAGGAGGTCGAGCGGGAACTGAAGGCCAGCTTCGAGGTTTTGATCACCCGCTTGCGTCAGGATCTGCCGGAGGAGCTCAAGGCGTTCGAACTGCCGTCGCTGAAGGGATTCCATGGCCGGGCGTTGGCGACGTTCCACACGAAGAAACTGGTGCAGGAAGCGCTAGACTTTTCGAACGATCGCGTGAGCCACAGTCTCACCGAGTGGGGCAACAACGAGGCGCGGAAGGTCCTCGAACCGATCCTCGAGCGCATGGTCAGCGAGATCGAGGATGAAGTCGCGCAAATCGAGCGCGAGTACGAGGACATCCATCTGCAGTTGACCGGCTGGCGTCCGGCGACAATGGCCGGCGAAGGGGTGATCAGCAATCGCGAGCGCGCGATCTCGGCGGGCATCGGCCTGCTGCTCCTAGATCCCGCCTCGATGCTGGGGGCCTCCGGGGGCTTCCGGGGCGTCGCGGCCAACTTCGCCGGGCAAATCGCCGCCGCGGTCGTCCTCGGGGCGCTCGGCCTGGCTGGCTCGGTTGTCCTGATTCCGGTGATGATCGCGGTGGGTATCGCCGCTGGCATCGGCGTCGCCAACTTCGGCCTGGACGAACGGGTCAAGAAGAAGGCCTGGGAGCAGATCGACGCCGGACTCAAGAAGGCTCCGTCCGAGGCCGGTCCGCTGGTCGACCAGGAAGTTGCCCGAACGTTCGATGACGTTCAGAACGACACCATGCAGCGTCTGCTCAGCGCCATCGAGGCCGAGGAGCGGACGATCAACGAGGTTGTCGAGCTAAACAAGCGTGGGCAAGCCGAGAAAGAGCGCAGCCAGGCGGCGCTGGACGCGGCGACCCGCCAGGTCGCGCAGCACCGACAGTCGCTCAAGGAGGTCATGGCGACCTTGAAGCAGACCGGTTAAACTTCCAAAGCGGGATAGGGAATCGCTCATCCCCGTCGAACAATTGGCGGGGATGAGCGGCAAGATGTTGATTGATGGTGATGCCTCAGATACCGGAAGACCTCGCGCAAAGGGAGACGTCCGTCGCGCCTACCGAATCGGGAGAGGCGCTGGCGGAACGGGTGGCCGAAACGACCACGCGCTTCAACGAGGTGCTGGCGGGGATTCTCCGCGCCCGGCGGGATGACCCGCGGGTCGCGGCGCAGATTGCCGAGATCGCTACCCGCATTGACGCGGACCCGGTGACGATTACCTTTGGTGGTCACTTCAGTTCGGGCAAGTCCTCGATGATCAATGCCGCGCTCCAGCGGTCGATCCTACCCACCGACGATCTACCGGAAACCGGAGCGATTTGCTTGTTGCGTTGCGGTGAGCGCGATGCTGCCGAGATCCACTTTCCGAACGCCCGGCGCGAGCTGGCCTGCACGACGGACGCCATCCGGGGCCAGGTCTCGGTTTACGGCGATAGCGGCGAGCGTCGGTCGGATCTCCGGGAAGTCGCCTGGCTGAATGTCACCCTCGCGAGCGTTGCCATTCCTCCGCGCGCGCGCTGGATCGACTCGCCGGGAATTAACGATACTGAGGATATGGACTTTCGGGCGTGGCAAGCGGCGCGCTATTCTGACGTGCTCGTCTGGGTTGTCAGCTCGCGGCAGCCGCTCGCCGAGACCGAGGTGGCCTTTATCAACCGCCACGTGGCCGAGCGGGGCCCGTCGTCGATTGTCTTTTTGATCAATGCTTTCCTGCGTGAAGACGTCCCGGACGCCTGGGACGCCTTTCACGAACGCCAGTTGCCGTTCTACCTCAAAAAGATCGAGCATTGGGCGCTGGCGCTGGGGCTATCGACGATGCCGCGGGTCGTGGTCGCCTCGGCCCGGGCGGTCGTTCGGCAAGGCGGTTCGGGGTACGGAGGGCCGGAACTGCGTCAACTCCTCGCCTCGCTGAATACTCCGGTCCATCCGCGAGCCCGCTGCGCCCGGCTGGCCGCCGCGACGAACACGTTGCGCGGCTTGCTCAATCAGCCGGTCGCGGATAGTTGGGAGGTCCGCTGGGCGGAGGCCGAGGCCATCGTGGCGAGAATTGGACTGCCCGGGGGGCGCGCGCCGCTCTACCGCCGGCCGGGCTTTCTACCGGGGCAGGAGCGACCGCGAGATGGCCGCCCGAAGTCTTTGCCGCCGTGACGACCTGACGCGGCGGGCATTTCCGGGCCGTGGCTTCGGGGGAACAAAACGACTCGCTCCCCCGTCTTAGTAGGCAGAGTGCATTGGGTATCGTAGAGGAGGGGAATACGATGGATTCGTCGACGATGGGTTCCAGTTCGAACAGTGCTGGCGGGGGAGCACAAGGCAAGGCTCCGTTGACTTTCGCCGCCGCGGATCAGATGTACGTCTCGCTGAAGCGCCTATTCGACACCGGCGTTCTGACCGCCGACGCGTTCGACGCTCAACTGAAGCAGATGATGATTCAAGACAGCGCCGGCCACTGGTGGTCCAAGTCGCGGGAGAGCGGCGAGTGGTTTTACTTTGACGGCAGCGACTGGGTCCAAGGCACGCCGCCGGTCGAGTCGACCGTGCCAACCGAAGTCAAAGGCGAGTTGGGCACGACCGCGGTGCTCGAAGCGCCCCGGGTAGACGAGCAGAAGGAAGTCGTCAAGCGCGAAGAGCTTGACCTGGTCACACGTGAGGACGTGAAGAAGGAGGAAGTCAAGAAAGACATCCCCGGCGATCTTGTCGGCACGCCGCCGCCCGCCGAATTAGGGCCGCGAATCATCGCCTTACTGATCGACTCGGCGTTATTGTTCGTCGCCGGCGCGATTCTCGGCGCCGTTGGGCTCGCGGCATTGTCTTACCTGATTGGGATTGGCTATTTCGTCTACTACTGGTCGACGACCGGCCAAACCCTCGGGATGAAATCCCAGAACCTCCGGGTGGTTCGCGTCGACGGCCAGCCGTTGACCTGGGAAACCGGCGTTTTGCGCTACGTGGGCTACTTCCTGGGGGCGCTGTGTATCTTCATTGGTTTGCTCTGGGTGTTCTGGGATCCGCAGCGGCAAGGCTGGCACGATAAGATCGCTCACACCCTGGTCGTTCGTGCCACGCCATGAACGCGATCGTCAATGGTATCGGCGTGGACTATCAGCCGAGCCACTGCGTGGTCGCGTTGCGCGAAGGTACGGGGATCCCTCCCCGTACCCGCTCGGTAGGAGACGGGATTCGGCAAATCGTCGCTAATCCCGCCGAGTTGTTTTCTGACGGCGCGCCGAACGCCGACTTCTGGCGTCGGATCGCCGACCGGCTTTACATCTTTCTTGGCCGGGTTCGGCCGGTATCCGATAACGGCTACGAAGTCGTCATTGCTACCGCGCGTGACCCGGAGGGAATCGCCCGGACGGCCCACACCGTCGGATTGACCGACGTGACCGGTATCTTGCCCGCGGACGCCTTGGTCGCGCGGTGGCTGATCGAAACCGCCGGACGACAAACCGACCGCGGTCTGATCGTCGCGGTGACGGTTGGCGAGATCGTCACTACGGTGTCTTCCTACGCCGTCACTCTCGACGGGCGAGGTCTGCCTCGAGTGGAGCGCGGACGGGGGCAGGTGGTCGGCGCGGGGTACCAGACCTGGCTACCCATCTTCTTCGACCGGGTGCGCCAACGCCTGGTCGAGGAGACCGACGTGGCGCACGACGCGACCCTGTTCGACTCGGCCGTCGAGTTCGGCGCCAAACTCCGAACGACGCCGGCCGGCAAGAACGTGGAGTGGCACGGGCCCTGGCCGGATCGCCTCTACGATCCCTTGCGGGTGACGCGTGAAGAGTGCGAGGCCTGGGACCCGGTTCGCAACTGGATGAACCGAGTCGGCGGCATGGTTGGAGACATTGCCCTGGGCAGTGGCGGAAGCTCGATCAGTCGAATCCTCATCGGCGGCATCGGCGCGGTGTGGCCCTTCGCGGCGGACGCGGTCGCTCGCTGGGGGAAGGTTTGGCAGAGTGGCGCCCCGTGGTTGGACCTCGCGGCCGGGGCGGCGTGGTGGGAAGAAGCGCGGAGTTGCTTTACCGGCGAGGCCCGCCCGTCGCGGGTGGAGATTCCGATCGAACCAGTGCTCGCCCTCGGACCAGGAGCATCCGCCGAGACCTCACCTCTCGCGGTCACGGAACCGCTCGTCATCACTAGCCCCGCCGCGAGGCCGAAGGAAGGGCCAGCGTCTCCGTTTGGCGACCTCGTGCTTGACGAGATCTCGCTTGGCGAACTTGGCCTGGAAGACCCGAAGCTCGGCGGGTTGCCGCCCGCGCATCTGGACCTTCCCCGAGCGGGATCCGGTCGGACGAGCCAGGAGAATCCGAAAGCACCGGATACTCCGCCACGGCGCCACGAGGACGACTCTTTCGATCTGCCTCCGCTGGAGGACTTGCCGCCGTGGGAGCGTCACGGCGACCCGAATTCCTGATCCGTCGCCCGTCCATCGGCCCGATTCGCGACGATTGTGAGGAGCCTCGACTATGATGAACGCGTCCGATCTCCCGGTTCCGGTAACGTCGTCGCTGGCGGGTACGACGGTCGGCACCCTCGATCCGGTTCAGTTTCCGTCGACGATCGTCGACTCCCTGCCTTCGCTCCTGGTTGGTCTGCTGGAACGGCGCTATCTGAGCGACATCGGACTGGAAGGCTGGAACATCGCGCCGCGCGAAGGCGATACCGCGCGCCCGCTCTTACGAGAGATCGTCGGGATCGGGCGCCCCAGTAGCGTGGAAGAGTGGGGCAAGGCGATGCCCCACGTCCTGACGGCGTGCCACGACCCGGGCCACACCCTGATGATGGTGCTGCACGGCGACGGCGCCCGTCACCGGTTGTATCTCGGCGCGCGCCGAGTTCTGGGCACCGCCGCCCGTTCGACCCAGGATTACCTCGAAAGTCAGGACAGCGCGTTCAAAGCGTACTGCACCGGTCTGACGACCGGTCCGCTCGGCGTGCTGGACGGTCGCGAGCTGCCGGAACTGGCTCAGCTTCTCCGCTCGGCCCCGGCGTGCGGCGCGCTCGTCGGGATTCCGTCCGGCCGGGGAGGCGCGCGGCCCGGCGAATTTCAAAGTTTAGATCGCCTCGTCCGGGCGGTCGGCAATCAGCGCTACGCCCTGGTCGTGGTGGCTGAGCCGGTCGATCCCTTGCAGATCGACCGCGCGGTGGACGCCGCGCGCCATCTCTTGAGCGAAGTCCACGCGAGTATCCGCCAGAACGTCAATCGGACTCGCGGCGAAAACACCGGAACTTCGCAGGCCGATCCAAATGAGTCGGCGGACTATTCTGTCCCCACCTACCTGTATGGTCTCGCGGCGTTTTGCCAGATCGCCGGGGTCGTGGTGCCCGGACTCGGCGCGCTCGGAGCGGTCGCGCAGGCAACCACGTCGATGGGCTTCATGGCGAACACCCGAGCCATGCGCGACGAGTCGCGCAAAACCCGCCATCTCAGCACCGGAACGAACTGGTCGGAATCGGCAAGCGCCGAACTGATGAACTATAACGCCGCGGCGAGTGAAGAAATCCTCCAAAAGCACCTCGAACGCCTGGCGACCGGCCGGAGCAGCGGCTGGTGGCGGACCGTGATGTATATCGCCGCCGAGAGTGAAGGCGCGCTCAGTCGGGTCGAAGGGAGCTTGCGCGGAATTGGTAGCGGCGATGCCTCGACCCTCGAACCACTCCGGCTGGTTCGTTTGCCGGAGCACGTCGCGCGGGAAGCGATCGAGCGCGGACAGGTGCTGAGCCTTCGGCCAGCCGCCGCGGAGCACGGGCACCCGCTTGGCGAGACCTACGACGCGGTTGCCTCGTGCATCACGTCCGACGAACTTGCGACGGTCGTCAATCTACCCCAGGCGGAGATTCCGGGTTTGCCGATGCGCGAATTGGCCGACTTCGCGGTCTCGGTACCGACTCCGGCGGACGATCAGGTTCTGCTCGGAACGCTTCAGGATAGTCTCGGCCACGATCTCGGGCCGGTGACGGCGGCCGCCAGCACAGTGAATCGCCACGTCTTCGTGACCGGCATGACCGGTTTCGGAAAGACGAACACCTGCATGAATCTGCTGCTGGATTCCTATAACAAGCTTGGCGTGCCGTTCCTGGTCCTCGAACCGGCAAAGGCGGAGTATCGACGCTTGCTGGCCCGTCCGGAGCTGGCTGACCGCTTGCGGGTGTACTCCATCGGCGGCGAATCGCCTTTCCCGCTCCGCCTGAATCCGTTCAGTCCGGTTCCCGGCGTCCCGATTACCCGACACATGGACCTTTTGCGCGCGGTGTTCAACGCCTCGTTCGCCATGTTTGCCGGCATGCCGCAGGTACTGGAAGAGGCGATTACCGACATCTACACTGAGCGGGGCTGGAGCGTTTACACCGACACCAACCGCGCTCTCGGACCGCGTCCGACAACCGACGAGTGGAGCGCTCTGACCCCAACTCTCGAAGACCTGCACGACCAGATCGAGGTCGTTCTCGAACGCAAGAAATACGCGACCGAAGTTCGCCAGAACATGGGCGCCGCGTTGCGCTCGCGCCTGCGGAGCCTGATGGTCGGGACGAAGGGCCTGGTTCTCAACACGCGTCGCACGATTCCTCTTGAGCAGCTGTTCGGCGCGCCGACGGTGATCGAGATGCGAAATCTCGGCGACGACGAAGAGAAGGCGTTCGTCATGGCGCTGCTGTTCGTCCTGCTCTACGAGTACGCCGAGATGCGCCAGCACGACGTCGCGCCGGACCGGGTGGGGCAACTCCAACACCTCACGCTGATCGAGGAGGCCCACCGCTTGCTCGCCGCGCCCAGGGGGGGCGCGAACCCGGAAGTGGGCGACCCGCGCGGGAAGGCGGTTGGGATGTTTACCGACATGCTCGCCGAGATGCGCGCCTACGGCGAAGGGTTCATCATCGCCGATCAGATTCCGACAAAACTCGCGCCGGAGACCTTGAAGAACTCAAGCCTGAAAATCGTGCATCGTCTGGTCGCGCCGGACGACCGATCCGCGGCGGGAAGTTGCATGAACCTGACCGAGCGCCAGCTCAAGCACCTGAGCAACCTCACGCCGGGCTACGCGGTGGTTCACGACGAGCGGATTGGCGAGGCGGTGCTGATTCACACGCCGCTCGTCGATCTGACGCCGAAGGTGAGCGCCGCCGCGGCAGCAGCCGAACCGGCGGCGCGAGTGGACCGCACCTATCTGCTTCGCCACGCCGGCTGCCACGCCTGCCCGGTGCCGGCAAGCTTCTACTATGAATTCGCCGAACACCCACGGGCCAATAAAATCGCCGAGGCGCTCCGGCCGTCGCTCGAAGCGGTTCTGGTGGGCGACGCCGACGCGGCCTGGGGCGAATGGGTCCACTGGCGAGAAGAGCAGCAGGAGGATCTCGCGCTTGGAACGGCGACCCAACGCGAAATCGGCCTGACGTATTGCGCGTCCGCGCAAGCCGCCTACGTCTGGCTCGAACTCATTCTCCGAGCGCGCAACCCGCAAGCGGACTCCGCGGGCGGCTTCTCTCCGGCCGACCGGCTGCGCCGCGAGCGGGCCGCCCGCGCCCTCGCGGACCTGTTGCTGAACTGGTCGTCGCGGGTCGAAATCGACGAATCGGCGCGACAGGCCTTCGGAGTGGCCCAACGACAGGTGCTCGCGGCAGTGGCGGCAGCGCCGCCGCGCGAGCGGCCGGGCTGCCGGGAATGTCCGGTGCGCTGCCAGGCTCTGTCATTTGTCGCGCCAGTTCTGCCGAAGCTCCAGAAGTCGCTGGGCAATAAGGTCAGCGCGCCGGGGCCGGCCGAGACTCGCGTCGGCATGATCGAGCGGGTTGCCGAGCTTCACCTCGCCGGTCGTCTGGCCTGGCGCGATTCGCGCACCCGGCGCGGTTTGCTCTACTGCTTGCTGGTCCACGCCGACGTGGAGGACCGCGCGGCGACCGACGAACTCCTGGCGGCGCTTCGCGGTACGCCGTGAGTATTCGATCGGGGTTTGACCTCAGTCAAGTCGGTGACTTCCTGACGAAACGATTGGGTAGGGTGGCGGAGGGGCTCGTTAAGCTCCGCCGGTGAGACGTCGAAATTGATCGTCTCGGACCCCGGCGCGGTGTTACACTTTTCCCTAACACGAATCACCGATTGATCCGTGGAGGAGTGTGATGCTCACCCAAATTGGACACCCCGCGTATCGGATTCGCGCTGTCGAGGCGTCGCTCAGCGGCGTCGTCATCGATCGACCGATCAAGGAAGGGAAGGACGGAAATCTTCAGGCCTGGATCGTCGACCCGGATGGCAACCGCATCGAGTTGATGCAAATTATGCCGAATTCGCTCCAGGCGAAGGCGGGGCTGACCTGGGGAAAGCCGTAGCGAATAGCCGATCGGCCACGACTGCAAGACGACAAGGTGGGTATATCCCGAGGGGAGAGACGCGATGCCACGATCGAACCGAGAACCGGATCCGATCATTACCGCCCTCGAAAGGAACTGGCGCGCTGAAATGGAAGGCGCGACGACTTATCGATGGCTTGCCGAACAAACGACTGACCCGCGCAAGCGGGAGATTCTGGAGCAACTTGCCCGCGGCGAAGAGAAACACGCCGCCCGCTGGGCCGCGCGCCTACTGGAACTGGGGGGGGCTCAGCCGACCGGTCCGGCGCCGCAAGTGCCCGCGACGATTCGCATAAAAGCCCGGGCGGGTATGGACAACGCGCTATTTGCCCTGGAAGCTAACGAGGAAGCGCACGTTCGCGAGTACGAGGCGCAGGCGCGCGAGTACGACGCCGAGACGGCGGCGATTCTGCGGGATCTGGCGCGCGATGAACAAGAGCACGCTGGCGTTCTCGGGATGATGGCCGGCGAGCGGCCCGGACCGCAGAGCCGGCTCGAGGCGATGCTGAAGGGCGAGAAGCACGTCGCCACCGGATCCTGGTTGGGGGACGCGATTTACGGCGCCAACGACGGACTTGGTGCGGTCTTCGGACTGATCGCTGGGGTGGCCGGAGCAGCTGTCAACAGCCACGTCATTTTAATCGCCGGGATCGCCGGGGCGGTCGCGTCGGCGGTATCGATGGGTGCCGGAGCCTACCTCGCCTCCAAGTCCGAGCGCGAGGTATTCGACGCCCAACTCGCTCACGAAAGAGGCGAGATTACCAACAATCCCGACGAAGAGAAAGAAGAGTTGTCTCTCTTCTACCAATTGAAAGGGATGACCGAGGAAGAGGCCGATCGGGCGGTCGAGCGGATTTCGCAGAATCAGGCCCAGTTTCTCGACGTGCTGGCTCACGAAGAGCTGGGGATCCGCGAGGAAGGTCTGCCGCGCCCCTGGACCTCGGCGATCTCGGCCACCCTCTCGACCGCGGCGGGCGCGGCGATTCCGGTGATCCCCTTCATCTTTCTCTCCGGCACCACCGCGGTGCTGGTCGCGTTCGTGGTCAGCTTGCTCGGCCACTTCGTGGTCGGCGCGCTGAAGAGCCTGGTGACGATTCGGCCCTGGTGGTCGAGTGGGCTGGAAATGACCGCGATTGGCGTCCTGGTCGGCGGCGTCACCTTCATCGTCGGCTATCTCGTCGGCGTTGGTGGCTAGCTTCGAGCCTCAAACGGCGGCGCGATGACGATCGTTTGCCGCCGGTGCTCGCCAACCGAAACAATCTCGATCGGGCACTCAATCAACTCGGTCAGGCGATCCAGGTAGCGGCGCGCGTTGGTCGGCAGGTCGGCAAGCGAACGCGCCGCGCCGGTCGAGGTTTGCCAACCCGGTAGTTCCTCCCAGATGGGCTCGCAGCGCGCGTAGCGCGCCAGATTGGCCGGCAAAGTATCGACGACCTCGCCGTCGAGCCGGTAGCCGGTGCAAACTCGCACAGTCGGGAGGCTGTCCAACACGTCTAACTTCGTGATCGCCGCCGCTTGCATCCCGTTCACCCGGACCGAGTAGCGCGCGACGACCGCGTCGAACCACCCGCAGCGCCGGGGTCGGCCGGTCGTCGTCCCGTATTCCTGACCGATCTCGCGGATTTGTTCGCCAATGCTGTCCGTCAGTTCGGTTGGGAATGGGCCCGCGCCCACCCGGGTGATGTACGCCTTGAAGATACCGATCACCCGATCGATGACCGTCGGACCGATGCCCAGGCCAACGCAGGCGCCGCCGGCCGACGGCGACGACGAGGTCACGAAGGGATAGGTGCCGTGGTCCAGGTCCAGCAGGGTTGCCTGAGCGCCTTCCAGAAGCACGTTTTCTCGCCGCCGAATCGAGGCCTGGAGGAGCAGCGAGGTATCGGCCACGTGGGGCTTGAGGCGCTCCCCGTAAGCGCGGTACTCCTCGTAGATCGCGCTGGCGTCGAGTGACGCGGCGCCGTAGATCATCGAGAGAACGCGGTTCTTGCGGCGAACCAGTTCCCCAATGCGCTCGCGCAAATCCGCCGGCTCGATGAGGTCGCAGACTCGCAGCCCGATCCGGGAGACCTTGTCGGCGTAGGCTGGGCCGATACCCCGACGGGTCGTGCCCAGGTTCGCGGCGCCTCGGGCCTCTTCCTCCAGAGCGTCGAGTAGCGGGTGATAGGGAAGGACGACGTGGGCGCGGTCGCTGACGAAGAGCCGATCGACCGATACGCCACGCGCCGTGAGCTGATCGATCTCTTCGAGTAACTCGCAGGGGTCGACGACGACGCCGGTGCCGATGATGCAGGTGACCCGCGGGTCGAAGATGCCGGACGGCACCAAATGGAGCCGAAAGGTCCCCTGATCGTTAACGACGGTGTGGCCGGCGTTCGTGCCGCCCTGATAACGCGCGACAACCGCCGCCCGCGCGGCGAGGTGATCGACGATTCCTCCCTTCCCCTCATCTCCCCACTGTGCGCCGACGACGACTAAAACCGGCATGCGTACCTCGATCGATTAGACTTCCTGGTGTTGGACAACAGCCAGACAACAGCCAAATATTATACAGCAAACCCTACACGCGAACCATGCCGTGCGCGGGACGCTCGAAGAAGTGAGTTGTGTCGACGAAACGCAAGGTGCCGCCTCGGTAGCTGAGAACCAGCGAGTGGGTCCGGGCGCCGCCGCCGAAGTATTGGACACCTTTGAAGAGTTCTCCGTCGGTGACGCCGGTTGCCACGAAGATCAGATTGTCGCCGGGCGCGAGATCCTGACTGTCGTAGACTTTGTCGAGGTCGATTCCCATCGACTTGGCGCGCTCGGCTTCCTGCTCATTGCGCGGCTTTATGCGAGCAAGAATCTGGCCGCCGAGGCAGCGCATCGCCACCGCGGCCAGCACTCCTTCCGGCGCGCCGCCGGTTCCCATGACGGCGTGGACGTTCGTGCCGGAGATCGCGGCGGAGATTGCCGCCGACACGTCGCCGTCGGTGATCAGCTTGATTCGCGCCCCGGCCTCCCGGACCTCCTGAATGAGACCGGCGTGACGCGGCCGGTCGAGAATCACCACGGTGAGGTCCGAAACGTGTCGACTGAGCGCGTCGGCGATAATCTGGAGATTCGCGCGCACCGGGTAGTCGATGTTCACCTTACCGGCGGCCGGCGGTCCGACGATCAGCTTTTCCATGTAGGTATCCGGGGCGTGGAGCAAACCACTTTTGTCCGACGCAGCGATTACCGAAAGGGCGTTTGGTTGACCGTGTGCCACCAGATTGGTGCCTTCGACCGGATCGACCGCGATGTCGACAAGCGGACCTTTGCCAGAACCAAGCTGCTCGCCGATATACAGCATTGGCGCTTCATCGCGCTCGCCTTCGCCGATGACGACAGATCCCCGGATGTCGACGTCATCCAGCGCCTTGCGCATCGCCTCTACCGCGGCTTCGTCGGCGTGATAATTGTCTCCTTGACCCATCCAACGGCCGGCCGCCAATGCCGCGACCTCCGCGACACGCAGGAACTCGGTTGCGAGTAGCTTTTCCACGAACAAGTCTCCTCTAGGTAGGCAGTAGTCTGTCTGAGGGCCCTGGTTACCGCGAGAGGATTGCCGCCTGGCCGGCGAAAGGGTTCAGGGACGGTCTCCGCCTTGCCAGAAGACGTCGCCGAAGCGGTGGCAAAACTGGGCCAGCGCCGCCGGATCGAGCGTCGCGATACCCACTTCCGCGCTACGCACCGTTGGGTGGTGAAAGTGGCGCTGGACGATGTCGCTGACGACGGCCGGCCAGTTGGCGGAATCCAGGGGAATAAACAGGACTCCACCGCCCCGCGATCGTACCTGGTCGTCCCAAATCGGAAAGATAGTTTCGAAGGCGACGACGCGGTACCGCTCGGTCGCGGGCACGAACTTCCTCTCATCGGTTCGGACGGGAGCATCCTTGCTACCCCTGGCAGCTTTGCCTCGGACCGTCATTATAAACTGGTGGCGACTGAACCGGCAATCGACTGCTCGGAGCACCGCCGAGAAAAAACCGGCCCGCTATTTCCAGTGATCGATTGGGCGTTGGGCGGTACTCGTAAAAGGCAGCGCGACCTTCTGGCCGAGGCGAGCCGATTCGTAGGCGGCACAGATGATCTCCATGACCATCCGGCCGTCCTCGCCGGATTCGATCGGGGTCAGATCATCGCGCACGCAGCGGGCGAAGTGCCGCATCTCCTGGGGAAAACCGTAGTTCCAGGTTTCTTCGAACATCGTGAAGGTCCACCCTCGGGTATCCGGCGCCTTCTCCATCGCGTAGCCGTAGCCCGGTCCGCTGTAGGTGACGAGCGAGCTGCCGCGGAGCAGGTCGGCGACGGTGAGTCCTTCCGAGCCGTAGATTTCGGCGCGGTCATCCACCCCGCCGGTTCGGGCCCAGCTATTCTCGGCCACGCCAAAACGGTTGCCCTCGTACTCGACGATGCACAGGCTCTGATCTTCGCCGCGGGTGCGCTCGCCGTGGACGTAGGTTCCCAGTTGGGCGTACACCGAGACCGGGCGCGCTTTGCCGTACACCCAGCGTGCGAACTCGATCGAGTGGCATCCCATGTCCATGAGCACCCCGCCGCCGGAGAGGTCGACGTTCCAAAACCAGTCCGCGTGCGGTCCGAAGTGACACTCGCCTTGCTTGACCAGGTAGACCCGACCCAGCGCGCCTTCGTCCACCAGCTCTTTGGCCCGGGCATACTTTGGCGCGAAGAGCAACTCCTCGGCGTACATCAGCTTCACGCCGGCCTGTTTGCAGGCCAGGATCATTTGATCGCATTCGGCCAGATTGAGCGCCATGGGCTTTTCGCAGACGATGTGCTTGCCAGCGGCCGCGGCGTCTCGGGTAGCCGCGAGGTGAAGGTAATTTGGCAGCGCGAGCGTAACCATCTGAATGTCCGAGCGTTCGAGCAGACTTCGGTAATCGGTGTAAGCGTTGGGAATCTGGTGACGCGCGGCGAACCGCTCGGCCCGCCCGGGCGTCGGCGATGCCACCGCGACGACCCGCGCCTCCGGGACGTGGGCCATGGCCTCGGCGTGCAGCCCGGCGACGAATCCGGCGCCGATGATGCCAACTCCGACTGAATCCATTGGGAAATCCTTTCAACGAGAAGGAGATAGGAGAGAGGAGTCAGGAGACGGAATCCAGAAGCTTCACGTCCTCTCGCAGAGGAGTGCATGGTGAAGGCGTTCCCTCCCTCCTGACTCCTGTCTCCTATCTCCTGTCTCCTCCGGTCACAATTCGAGCCCCAATTGATTGACCAGGTAATCCCGGCTGAGCTTGACGGCCTCGAAGGCGGTGCGGCGGGTGTAATCGAGCTCGATCGTCAGCCAGCCGTCGTAACCGGCGGCGCGCAGGATCTCGATGGCGCCTTTGAGGTCCACGACGCCGAGTCCCAGTTCGACGAAGTCACGCAAGACCGCCGTTCCCCCCTGGCCCGTCGACTCCGGCGGGATGCGCGGATCCCAGTCTTTGAGGTGGACGTATTTGATCCGATCGGCGTACGCCCGGAAGGTATCGACCTCGGCCGTAGGCGCGTCGGCATTTCCCTTGCGGAGATGGGCGGTGTCCGGGGTCAGCGCGACATAACGCGGGTCGACGCGATCCATGACCAGATCGATCTCGGCCAACTTTTCCACCGCAGTGTTGACGTGGGGATGCACGCAGGACTGGACGCCGTATTCCAGGGTGCGGCGACCGATTTCGTTCATACAGTGACACATGGTGAGCAATTGCTCGCGGGACGGACCGCCCGGGGGCCGACGCCCCGGACCCAGAACGAGGCGATTGGCGCCATTGGCCTGGAGAAATTTGGCCAGACGGACGTTGAAGGCGACCAGTTCCTCGTGCCGGGACGGATCGTGCAGATTACCTCCGCCATAAAGCGCGACGAGTTGGAGGTTGTGTTCGGCGAGGAGGTCCTGGAATTCGGACATCCGGTCGAAGCCATAGTCGTCGACGACGAACGCGAAGGCTTCAAAGCCTCGAAAGCCCAGGGTTTGCAGATCTTTGACGCACTGATTCAGGTCACGGCCCCAGGTGATGCCGTGGCAGGCGACGCGAATGGCCATGCTTGTCTCCTGATCGGATTGACCTTCGAGTAAGTAGCCTCAGTATAGTGGCCGGACCACGGTCCGTAAACTCCAGGCTGTCCTGGCACGGTTCTTGCCATACTTACTCTACCTGTAATCCACTTCCAGGAGGGACAATGTCGTCCAACGAGACTACCCGCACTCCCGAGATCTCTCCGTCCACCCAACTTGCCTTGCTGCGCCACCTTCTCCAGGTCGCCGTGGGAAGCGCGAGGGCTGCCGCGACGCCAGCGTCGATCCTGGTGGAAGGCGATTTGCTCCGCGACCCCCTACCGGCCTACACGAACGTCGCGGTTGACTTCGATCTGCTCACCTGCCGCCTGCCGCGCCCGCGGGTCTAGTGCCCGTGGCGGCGTGCACGGTTGTCGGCGCTCAGGCTCCGATCGTGGCCTTGCCGAGCGATCGCTCGGCCTCGGCGATTGCCCGGGTCATCGTCTCGACCGGGTTGTCGCAAACCGGCCCGTGTCCGACCGCCAGGCGGCTTGGCCGGAGATCCAGGAGCGCGCGAGCGCTGGCCAGGGCGGTAGGTTTGTGCCAGGTCGCCAGGTCGCCAGGGCGCCGAAGGGGAAACGCCAGCGAAGAGTTTCGGCGACAGTCATCCCGGTGTGGGTCATGAGCGCGTCTCCGGCGATCAGCGTGCCGTCGCGGACATCGAAAAAGGCGACGGAATCAGCCGGGCACCGTGTTCGACAACTTGCATCGACCTGCTCGTTACCCCTCGTCGGCTCCGCTGGCTTAATGACGATAAATAGGTATTAACCCATAGCTCCCAAGTTAAGGCTCAGGACAGAATGTCAAATTGTCGTGACGTGTATGGTCAAGCCAGATATGGTCTACCACGAGGCTCAACACGCGCAGACGAAAGCGTACTATCCCTAGCTCGGTTTCCTGCCACCGATCGCTGCGTCGCTGGGCCAACGCAGGCGCCAAATCGCGTCAATTTGACATCTCAGCAGGTTTCTTAACTTGGGAGCTATGGTCTTAGCCCTTCGGGAGATGCTGGGGCCAGTTCAGATCGAAGACCTGCTCCATGTCGGCCCACCATTCCTCGGGCGATGCTTCGGGAGCGCGTTCTTGCAGCGTGGCCATGAGTTCGTTCCACTCGCGCGAGCGCGCGCTCTGTTGGCCGGCCCGGGCCAGGCTGCTTTGGGTGTCCACGTTGTCGTCTGCCTCGACGTACATGAACATGCGGCAGCCTCGGAGAAAGATCTTCATGTCGTTAATGCCGCTTGCTCGAATGTCGGCTAGCACTTCTGGCCAGACGTTGCGGTGGTATTCCTTATACATTTCGATCTTCTGAGAGCGAGTCTTCAAAATGACTGAGCGGGATTTGCAGAAAAGAGAAAGTGCAGGCATGGTGATCTTGTTCAAGGAGTCCTACCATGCCTGCACCGTCTCATTCATGCTACCCCAGCGACGTCGACGA